>Ga0193743_1000006_pt1 | contig 146563 bp, 118 predicted proteins | sample L2c2metaG_FD_143038 | JGI IMG/M metagenome (GOLD analysis project Ga0193743, IMG submission 143038) | Soil microbial communities from a riparian zone of the East river system, Colorado, United States - L2c2 | ecosystem: Environmental > Terrestrial > Soil > Riparian zone | place: USA: East... | reverse complement strand
TGCCGTACTGAACCTCCATGCGCTCCCGCACGTTCTTCATTCCAATCCCGGCTCCCTGATGCACCATCGACTCCGCCCCCGAAACCTCGTTGCGCTCGATCGACATCCCTACCCCGTCGTCCTCTACTTCGATCACCATCATCCCGTCATCGTCGATGCGACTCCGCACGGTGACCGTCCCCCCGCTGATCCGCGGCTCCAGGCCATGCTTGATGCTGTTCTCGATCAGGGGCTGCAGCAGCATACCCGGCACCACCACATCCAGCGTCTCGGGAGCGATCTCTTTCACCACTCGCAGCTTCGCGCCAAACCGCACCACCTCGATATCCAGGTAGTCATCCGTAAACGCCAGCTCTTCGTGGAACGGGACAAAAGCATCACGATCCTTCAGCAGCACGCGCAGAATATTCGCGAGCTTCACGATCATCTCCCGCGCCAGCTCCGGCTGCGACCGCACCAGTGAAGTAATCGAGTTCAAAGTATTGAACAGAAAATGCGGATTGATCTGCCGTTGCAACGCATCCAGCCGCGCCTCCAGCAACAGCCTTCCCTGCTCCTCCAGCTTCCTCTCCACCCGGATCGCATTCCAGATCTTCAGCGGAATCCCCACCACAATCGGTGCATTCGCGCAGATCAGCAGCTCCACCCACCACTCTCCCGAGTGCAGGCTGAAATACCGTCGCGGGTTGAACCACGAGAGCAGGCTCGCGCAGAACTGCATCCCTGCAATCACCACCAACAGCAACACCTGCCGGTCCAGATGCGGTCGCTTCAGATTTCTCCTGATCCAGCGATAGATGCTCAGGTCGATCATCGGCGAGAACGACCACACGTCCTCGGGATCGGCAAACCGTGCAAAGGTTCCCGCCACCGCCGCCACAATCAGGTTCACCGGCAGCGCCCAGTACTCGTGATGCATCAGCGCCGGAATCGCCAGCGCTGTCCCTCCTGCCATCGCCGTCACCGGCCCCAGCAGGATTCCCAGAAGAAAGGTCGTCTCGAATGAAAGATCTGCCGCAAGAAAGTTCGGCACCTTCACCCGGACCAGAACGCCCAGCACCAGCGGAGCGCAGATCATCGCCGCCAGCTCAGCCTTCTGAAGCGGTGTCTTCCGCGGAGCCAGCAGCGCATCCTTGAACTTCTTCGATCGCGCCAGCGAGCTCGACATCGCCGCAGCAACGCCCAGCTCCACCAGCAGCGTAATCAGAATCAGGGACTGTGAAATATGCACCACACCCCTTAATCTACGCCTCCACTCAAAACCGAAGCTCCCATGGCTTCCGCCAACCTGGCCCCGCAAGTGCGTCACTCACCAACACCTTCGTCATTCCGAGCGAAGCCGAGGAATCCCTGTATTTCGCTTACGCCGCCACCCACATTTCCCCAAAAGCACCCATCTCAAACCATGTCATCCTGAGCGAAGCGCGCAGCGCGCGGTCGAAGAGCCTGCCCTGAGCGAAGCCGAACGGGACCGCGGTTCGTTTTCTCATAAACGCCGTCGTTCTGACTCTGAACGAAGTCAAACCAGCAGGGGCCCAATCTTCATTCCAACCTGAAGGAAGAGCAATCTGCATCGTCCTCCCGCCACAGGAATCCAATTCCAGTGAGCACCAAAACGTATAATCCAAAAGAGATGCCTTTTACTGCCGTAAGTAAGGTCGCCGACGCTGACTTTCCCTCCCGATGGGGATCCTTCCGGATCCTCGGCTTCGAAGGGATCATCGACAACCCCGAGTCCTGTAACGACGCCTTGCCCGCCCCGACGCGCCGCGTCGAAGGAGCCGTCGCTCTCGTCATGGGCGATATCCACACTGCTCCCCCCATTGTCCGCATCCATTCCCAATGCCTTACTGGGGATGTCTTCCACTCCCTGCGCTGCGACTGCCGTCAGCAGCTTGAGCTTGCCCTGGCCATGATCGCCGACGCCGGCTCCGGAATCCTGCTTTACGAGCAGCAGGAAGGCCGTGGAATCGGTCTGATGGCCAAGCTACGCGCCTATGAGCTGCAGGATCAAGGCCTCGACACCATCGAAGCCAATCTAGAGCTCGGCTACAAAGCCGACTGCCGCGAATACGAGCTTCCCGCCGAAGTCCTCAAGCTCCTCAAAGTTCCGGCCGTCCGCCTCATCACCAACAACCCCGCTAAGGTCGAGGCGCTCGAGCTCGCAGGCATCCAGGTTGTCGAGCGTATCTCCGCCGAAGTTCCCTCCGAACCCACCAACCAGCGCTATCTCCAGACGAAACGCGAAAAGATGGGCCACCTCGTAGGCTAGCCTCGCACACCAGTTCAGGCGTCGTCCTGGGCCCGTCGTCTTGGGCACGTCATTCCGAGCGAAGCCGAGGAATCCCTGTATTTCGCTTACGCAGCCACCCATCGCCCTCAAAGGCACCCATCTCAAACTTCAGACAACCTGCACCTTGAACCTTCCGCAAAAACCTGTCAACCCCCGTTAGGGGCTAAACTACTCCCCATCAGGCAGATCCATCTGCCGGTCAGTTTCACCCTTTTCGCTAAACTGGTAGAAAGAAAAAAACTGGGCTCCCTAGCAACCACGCTCCTCCCCTTCACGCGTCTAAGTTGGCAGGTCCGGGCCTAAATCGTGAAGAATGAAGACTTTGACACATTTGGTATGGGGGAGGGGGGTCGCTACTTCCCTTCACCTCATCTAAATTTGTATCGCAACGGAAAGCACCTTTAATCAGTAGTTAGCAGGAGGAACGCTCATGGCCGCCCGTCACCGAACTCTTCTGATCATCCTCGGAAGCCTTCTCGCCCTCATTGTGATCGCCGTGGTCGCGATACCGCTCTTCCTCAACGCCGACACCTTCCGCACCCGCATCGAAAGCGAACTCACCGCCTCGCTTGGCCGCAAGGTCACCCTCGGTAAGCTTGATCTCTCCGTCTGGTCCGGCAGCCTTGTCGCCCAGAACGCCACTCTGGCCGATGATCCTGCCTTCAGCAACCAGCCCTTCCTCCAGGCCGCCTCGGTCAAGATCGACGTCGAGATGATCCCCCTCATCCTCAGCCGCAAGGTTCAGATCACCGGCTTTGCCATCGACGCCCCGAAGATCAACCTCATTCGGCACGCAAACGGCACCTGGAACTACTCCACCATCGGTGCGGCATCTTCAAAGGCACCCTCCGCCGGCGATGGTTCCAGCTCGATGACAGGCGTTACCGTCGGCCACGTCAACGTCACCAACGGACAGCTCACCGTCTCCACCGAATCTGCCCCCGGAGCTCCCGCTACCCCCAAGCGCACCTATGACCAGGTCAATTTGCAGGCGAAGAACTTCGCCTTCTCCAAGGCCTTTCCCTTTACCGTCTCGGCTCATCTTCCGGGCGATGGAACCGTCACCCTCAACGGCAACGCGGGTCCCATCAACGCTGCCGATGCCTCGCTTACTCCCTTCGGAGCCAAACTGACGGTCAAACATATCGATCCCATCGCCGCAGGCTTCCTCGAGCCCGCTGCCGGAATCACCGGCACGATCAATGCCATCGACGTCGAAGCCACCTGGAATGGCAAGCAGCTTCACGTAGCCAACCTTACCGTTGATACGCCGAATCTCAACGTCGTCCGCAAAGGAACGCCCAAGGCTGCGCCCACTCCGCAGAAGGCTCCCGACAGTAACGACATGCTCAGTACTCTCACTGCGGATCATCTTCAGGTGAAGAACGGCACCCTCTCGCTCAGCACTGCGGGCGAGTCCAAGCCAGCCGTCTACCAACAGCTCAACGCCGAGGTCACCAACCTCTCGCCCACTGCGTCCTCACCCTTCAAACTCACCGCCCAGGTTCCCGGCGGAGGCTCTCTAACCGCAGACGGAAACGCCGGTCCCATCAACTACGACGACGCCGATTCGACGCCTCTCAATACCCACGCTGTCCTCAACCATATCGATCTTGCTTCGAGTGGCCTGGTTGCGCCCGAGACCGGAATTAAAGGCATCGCCAATGTCGATCTCAAAGCCACCTCCGACGGCAAGGCCCTTAACGCGAATATCTCGGCTAACGCCCAGAACCTTCAACTGGCACGCAACGGCTCCCCCTCTACCCTCCCCGTCAATCTTCAGATGGCGCTCGTGCAGAACATGCAGGCTCTCACCGGGCAGATCTCAAACGCAACCGTCACCATCGGCCGCGCCGCGATCAACATCAACGGAACCTACCAGACCAGCGGGCCTACCACGGCCATCAACCTCAAGGTCAACGGCCAGTCTCTCTCGATCGATGAGCTCCAGGCATTTCTTCCCTCCGTGGGAGTGCACCTGCCCACCGGCTCGCGCCTGCAGGGAGGAACCCTCACCGCGAACCTCAACGTCACCGGATCCACCGCCAATCCAATCATCAACGGCCCGATCAGTCTCAATAACACCAATCTCGCCGGCTTCGATCTCGGCTCCAAGCTCTCCAGCATCACCGCACTCACCGGAGGCAAGCCCAATACCGGCTCCGGCACCGCCGTCCGCTCCCTCAGCACCAACATCCGCGTCGACGGCGGCAACGTCCGCACCGACAACCTCGCCCTCGATGTTCCCGCTCTCGGAACCGCAACCGGGGCAGGAACTGTTGCCGCATCCGGAGCGCTTAACTACAACGTCATCCTCAAGCTCACGGGTCTCCTGGGTGGAGGCAAAGCAGGCAGCAGCGCTGCGGGAATCGGCGGCATCGCCGGCTCACTCATGGGCATGATCCCCAACAGCGGAGCCGCGGGCGCAATCGGTGGCGTTGCGACCAGCGCACTCCGCAACGGCGTCCCCGTCGCCATCGGAGGCACTACCTCGAACCCGACCTTCACCCCGAATCTCAGCGGAGCCATGAAGAGCGGAGCCTCCTCCTTTACAGGAGGAGCGAAGAACGCTCCCGCCCAGAAGCAGGCCGACCCTCTTGGGGATGTCCTCGGCGGCCTTCTCAACAAGAAGCGCTGAAGAAGCACTCGTCTGGCGGCACGGTTTCAACCGCCGCCAAACTTAATGGTGGAGGATGAGCTTCGGCCCCGGGGTTACTTCCTGCTTACTTGTTGATCAGCTATTTCTCGCGTAGCCATTACGACCTTCGCGGTCGTGATGGCCTGTCCCACATGACGCTGCGTATGATCCGCGCAATGCACCAGCAAACCGCCCACGGTGGTGGGAAGCTTCTTTCTTCCCACTGAGCGTGGCTGCTCATAACTCTTATCGGAGAATGCAAGCACCCGTCTGGTCGAAACCTCGATCGCCTCCGCGAACTCCATCAGAGTCGCTTCACGATCGACAAACTCGTCTTCTGTCCTCAACAGCTTCAGCTGCCGCTCCGTGAGCTGCTGGCCGTCCGCATAGGTCAGCAGCCGATCGAGCGAGCGAGCGATGTGCCTCAGCTGAAATCCTACGGAAGGAAGCCCCAGCGGACGAGCCTCCATCTCTTCGCCATTCAAGCGATCGGACCATAGCGCAAGATCCTCAGCCGCAAGTTCAAGCGCATGCAGCACTCCGCGTCGAACCGCATCCACCTCGCCCCGCGTGCCCCTCAACCACGGCTCAACCCTCTCATCCGTCATCAGGCCACCTCCATCCTCTCCACGCGAAAGTCGAAGCAGCCCGCCTCGCCATCCCGCACCAACACATACTGCACCGAAACATCCTCAAAGATCCTGGCGATCATCGCCTCCTGCTCCCCTGCAGCCGCACGCCGTTCCGTCAACAGCCTCTGCTCTCCATCGTATCCATCCAGCACCACTGGATAAGGTACAAGCTCGCTCGGATAGCCTGCCTCCTCCTCAAACCGCTCGCACAGATCGGAATGAATAAACACCGGTCCAGGTGCTGGCACTGGAGCCAGCCTATAAAACGGATTGCAGGTAAACAGCGTCCTGCTCTCTTCTCCGATGCGGAACGGACGCAGACAGTGCCTGCAAGGCCCGTGCCCCTTCGCAACTTCCGTATGAGCCGGATGCCCATAGCCGGGCGAGCTCTTCGTCTCCAACACCTTCTTCGCGGTCTCGGTCGGCAATGCAATCACTCGAATCTCAGTCATCTCACACTCTCCTCGTCAGGTCTGTTGCCCCTGAGAAAAAGTCTGAACCTTGCTGGCTGCAGCTACACTCCGATCTGTTCACCCAAACTCAAAGGCCCTTGCTCTTACGGAACTCGCGGACCACTTCTGCGACATCCCGGTGCTGACCATCCACGGCATCGTTCATCCCGCGAACCTCATCGGCGGTCAACTTTCCTGCCAGCCTGTCCATTGCGATCTGGATCTTGGGATGCCTCCTCAGAGAGTCCTCCCTGATCAATGGGACTGCTTCATAAGGCGGGAAGTAGTGCTTATCGTCTTCGAGCGCGACCAGTCTCAGTGCCCGGATCGGTCCATCGGTCGAATTTCCGGCAACCATATCCACCTGATCTGCCGAGAGCGCCCGATAGAGCAGTCCCAGATCCATCGTTCGCGGATCGTCGTTGAACTTCAGCCCATAGGCGGCTTCCAGCCCATGCAGGCCATCGGGCCGCTCCTGAAACTCGTACCCTACGCCGAGCCGCATCTCCCGTGCATGTGGCACGGCATCCGAGATGGTCGTGAGGTTCAGCCGCTTCGCCTCGTCTCCGCGCACGACCATGGCGAAGGTGTTCTCGAAGCCCAGCCCCGGCTCCACGCGAACCTGATAGCGCTGCTCGTACAGACGCCGCACGGTCTCAAAGACCTGGGCCCGCTCACGCCGCCCAATCGGCGGCAGAGGCTGCTTGAGGATCGCGGTCAGCGCCGTCCCTGTGTACTCCACATAGCCGTCGATCCGTCCGCTCACCAGCGCCTGCTGGCAGAGGTAGCTTCCGGCCAGGTAAAACCGGCGTTCCACCGGCTGGCCGGTGACGGCCTCGATCTCCTGCGCCAGCAGCTCGCCCAGCACAACCTGTTCGGTAAAGTTCTTCGCTCCGATGGTTATTCTTGCAGATCGTGGCGGAGCACATGCAACGCACCACAGCAGCAGGCATATGGTGGCGCCGCTCATGAACGAACCTGGCCGCGAGATCCGCGATTCGCAGCTATGCTTCGCGAATCCGCTCTTCATGACCTCCGCACCGCCAGTCTCTTTTCCACCCATCCCAGCATTGCGTCTGCGATAAGCGCCAGCAGGGCGGCTGGAATCGCCCCTGCCAGCACCAGGCCGTTATCCACGCTCGCCACCCCGCGGAAGATCAACTCGCCGAGACCTCCTGCCCCAATCGCCGCCGCGATCGTCGCGACACCCACACAGATCACCGTCGCTGTACGCACACCTGCCAGAATCACGCTTGCCGCCAATGGCAGCTCAACCTTTCTGAGCCGCTGCCAGCCTGTCATCCCCATGGCGTTGGCGACATCGGTCAACTGCACATCGACGCTGCCGATTCCCGCGTACGTATTGCGCAGGATTGGCAGCAGAGCGTAGCCGGTGAGCGCCACAATCGCCAGACGAGCCGCATTTTCTCCCAGCCAGGGCACCGGCAATAGTAGGCCGAAGAGCGCGAGGCTCGGCACCGTTTGCACCACATTCGCAAACCCGATGACGGGATTCGCCCAGCGACGTTTTCGGGTCAACAAAATCCCAAGCGGTAGCCCGATCGCGACCGCAAACAGCATGGCGCTCAAGGTCAGCCACAGATGCTCGAAGGTCAACCGCCCGATCTCCCATCCATGCTGTTTGATGAATTGCATCATGTTCTCACCATGCGATGTACAGCAGAAACATAATGTTTTACATGAAGGTTATCGGAGCCCTCCACATCCGCTGGAGGCAGATCGGCAACGACGGCTCCGTCTGCCAGTATGAGAACGCGATCGGCCAAGTAAAGCGCCTCGTCCAGATCATGCGTAACCAGCAGCACGGTCTTGCTCATCCGGCTCAACAGTGCCTTGAGCATCGTCTGCATCTCTGCCCGAGTCAGCGGGTCCAGCGCCCCAAACGGCTCGTCCATGAGGAGCACAGGGGGATCGAGCGCGAGTGCCCGCGCAAGCCCAACCCTCTGGCGTTGACCACCGGAAAGCTGCCAGGGAAACCGTTGATGCAGGGAATCGAAGTCCAGACCTACCTGCAGGATTACCTCCTGCGCACGTGTCGCAATTTCAGCCTTCGGCTTTCCCGCAAGCTCAAGACCAAGCCCGGCATTGCGTTCCACCGTCATGTGAGGAAAGAGGCCGGTTTCCTGGATCACGTAGCCGATGCCACGGCGCAGGGCTGCCAGCTCGTCGGTGCCGTGAATCGCATTTACCATCTGGCCGTTCACCGTGACTTCGCCCGAGGTCGGCCTAACCAGACCATTCACGGTTCGCAGCAAGGTGGTCTTGCCCGATCCACTGCGCCCCAGCAGCGCCGTCGTGGTCCCGGCGGCGAGCGAGAGAGAGATCTCACGCAAAACAAGATGCCCACCTGCCGGCGTATAGCTCACCTTCGCGAACTCAACGCCAGCCGTGGGCATGTGGTCTACTTTACCGCGCCTTGCGGATTACTGCGCGGCGTCGGGGTCCGACTCGGCACTGGCCGGCGAACCGACCGCGGCAGGCTCGCTGCCGTTTCCGGGTTGCCCTTTCACCCGAACGATGGTGATCTTGTCGAAGCCTTCCTTGAAGTTCGGCGGCTTCAGACGCTCCGCCATCTTCTGCATTACCTCGTCGGAGACGGACCGATCGCGTTTGCTGTTCCGCTCCATGCACACGGCCAGGGGAACGTCGAAGAAGACGGCCTGAACCTCATAGCCGAAGCTCTTCGCCATCCGAATCCACTGCCTGCGCTCATGCGGCGACAGGTTGGTCGCGTCGACATAGTTCCAGGGCATCTTGGCGATGAGGCGCGCACGCAGGAGACTTCTCAGGGTGGAGAATACAAGGCCCTGGTAGCGCTGTTCCGTAATGTCGTCGAACAGGATCGTCCGAAGCAGATCGCTCGACAGGGGTGTGACTCCGCGGCGTTTGTACCAGGTCGTCTTGCCCGATCCCGGGAGTCCGATCGTCAGCACGACGTATCCCTTCGGAGACTTTGCCGCAGGCTGCTCGGCTGGCGCTACCGCAACCGAATCCGGCTGGGTCTCCACTACGAGCTTCTGTTCCTGCTCTGCGGGGGAAAACGGCGGTGCCGGCTCATCGGGGGCCTGGATCTCTGGCTCCGCCGCCAAGGGCTTTGGCTTTGGCTCGCGGGCTTCGACCGAAGTCTGATCCGGGTAAGAGGGCCGGAGGGGTGCCGGTTGATTTGCGGGCAGTTCCTGCCCGCTCTTGCCCGTGGACTCCGAATCATTCGGTCCACGTCTTGGGCGTCGTCTCATCTTTTCGCTTATCCATTCGCGCAGATCGCGCATACGTCGCTTGTAACACACGGCTAAACCCGCTCGCAAATCAGGGAACCCATTGCGGCAACGCTTTCTCGATTTTTCTCGATACCAGTACATCGTCCATTCATCCCGTGCAGCTACCTTGCCCGGTACGAGGTGATGTATGCAGACAGAGACCGCAGAACTCGATCAGCTTCAGAACGCCTTCAAGGAAGCCGTCGAGGCTTGGATTACGACGATCCGTCAGGAGGAAGCCCTGGCTTCCACAGAGCACTCCGTCGCTGACGTCGATCAATGGGAGTCCGCTGCCGATCTTCAACAGCAGGCAGGCGAAAAAGTGAAGGCCGCAAAGCGTCTTTACGAGGACGCATTGCGGGAGAAGTTCTTCAGCTTCTAGGGCTTCGACCTTTGCGGCGCCCCGTACACCGGTGGTAGCATCCGGTGTTGATGATGTACGGGCCATTTTGGCCGTTCTACAATAGATAAAACGAATAACTACTCAGCACCACACGACAGGAGCAACGGTAAACATGGCTGTAAAGGTAGGTATCAACGGCTTCGGCCGCATCGGACGCAACGTCTTCCGCAGCGCTCTCGGAAACCCTGAAATCGAATTTGTCGCCGTCAATGACCTGACCACGCCGGCCACACTCGCGCACCTGCTGAAGTACGATTCGATCCTTGGCAACCTGCACCACGACATCAAGCATGGACCGGACTTCATCTCGGTCGATGGCAAGCAGATCAAGGTCTTCGCCGAGCGCGATCCGGCCAAGCTCGACTGGGCCTCAGTTGGAGCCCAGGTAGTCGTTGAGTCCACCGGCTTCTTCACGGACGCGGAGAAGGCCAAGGCCCATCTCGGATCGACCGTGAAGAAGGTCATCATCTCCGCCCCGGCCAGCAACGAGGACATCACCATCGTGCTGGGCGTCAACGAAGGCAAATACGACGCTTCCAAGCACAACGTCATCTCGAACGCGAGCTGCACCACCAACTGCCTTGCCCCCATCGTGAAGGTGCTACACGAGAACTTCGGCATCGTAAACGGCCTGATGAACACGATCCATAGCTACACCAACGATCAGGTCGTTCTGGATGCTCCGCATAAGGATCTTCGCCGAGCCCGCGCCGCCGCGCTCTCGATGATCCCCACCAGCACCGGTGCCGCAAAAGCCCTCAAGCTCGTCATCCCCGAGATGGCCGGCAAGCTCGACGGCTTCTCCATTCGCGTCCCGACCCCAACAGTCTCGGTAGTTGATCTTACGTTCGTCTCCGAGAAGCCGATCACGGCTGAGAGCGTCAACGCCGCCATCAAGGCTGCCGCCGAAGGCCCTCTGAAGGGCATTCTCGGCTACACCGAGGAAGAGCTGGTTTCGAGCGACTTCCGTGGCAATCCTCTCTCCTCGATCTTCGATTCGAAGCTCACCAAGGTTATCGGGAATACCGGTAAGGTGATCGGCTGGTACGACAACGAGTGGGGTTATTCCAACCGCGTCAAGGACCTCATCCTCTTCCTCGTGAAGAAGGGCCTGTAATACAGCAACCAGAACCATCACTCCGGGAAAACGACCCGGGCTTTCGTGCCCGGGTCGTTCCGGAATCGCAACAGACAGTACTTCGTAACTTCTCTGTACCCGTTATGGCTTCAAGCGATCTACGTTTCGACCTTTCCTTCTTTCGCCTGCTTAGAGACAGCTACCACCGTCTTACCGGGCTTTCTCTTACGCCGGAGAAACTAGATGAATCCCAGGCATCCGAATGGCTCTACAAGAGCGCTCCCTTCGGTGTTCTTGCCCACAACACTGCGACGGATCCCGTCTTCGTCTACGGCAACCAGACCGCGCAATCTCTGTTTGGATACAGTTGGGACGAGCTGACGGCCTTACCGTCTCGTCTCTCCGCCGAAGCTCCCGAACGTGGCGAACGACAGCGTTTTCTCGAACAGGTCCAACGTGACGGTTTCGTCTCGGGATACTCCGGCATTCGCATCACAAAAGACGGGCGACGCTTCCGCATAGAGAATGCAACCGTCTGGCAGCTGATCGACGATCACGGAACACATCATGGACAAGCGGCGATGCTTCCGACGGATGCGATGAAAAGCGTTCTGTAGAGCAGGAGATTGTTAACATCCAATCCCCTGCCCCTCCCCCTTATATCGCTTCTAAGTATGAAAATGGTCGCAGCGCCCGGCTCTTCCAGAAGTAAACCAGGATGATCACGCTGGCGACTGCAGCATAGGCACACCACAACGAGGTAAAGGCATACCGCTTTACTGCCATGACCACCAGAAGGATGATCAGATTCGCCGCACCGAAGACCACCATGTCTCTCACCTTTGAGAAAAAGAGGGATCCGCAGGTTGCAATCACATAAAGAATGGCAAGAAACGTATTGTTCGTTCCGTCATTGATGTAGACGATGCTGTTACTCTGAACGAAGATTCGCAACGGGTACGCCACCAGCGCCCAGAGCATATAGAGCGTTGTTCCTGTGCCGATAGCTAGAAACGGCAGCATCCGCCTTCGACTCTTCAGGTCCGGCTCAAACAGCAGTACGCTGAGCGGCAGCAGAAATGGCAACAGACCCTGGGCGTATAGCACGAACGCCGCACCCATTTTGTGAGTCACCTCAGGGGACAAAACACCGTCCAGCCCGAGCCAGACAAACCCCTCGATGAACTGATGGATTGCAAACAAGGTCGGCAGCGATGCGAACAACAGCTCACGTTTATGCTTCACCCGGGTGAATGTGGCCACTCCGATTGCACCCAGCACAGCACTTCCAACAAAGTTCGCTGCCGCCGAAAAACACACTGATCTCTCCTCCTGGTGCCAATCCTGTCTCCGACCTCAGCAACAAGCAGAAGCAGGCTTCGTTGGAATACTTTCTTGACCTTCCAATCCTCCCACACCCCGGAAACATCATGCCGGGAAAAGCCCCTTAAACTTGGCTTGGATTTTCCAGGATGGGCACTGGGAGAATGCACGCCTCTTGCTCCCAAGTGTATGAAAAATCGATGTAACAGCCCGTAACATAACTGATGGAAACGTGCCAAAAGACCCTCTCGCATGTCAGCATCTTTCACCATGAGATCTTTGAGTTGCGTGGCCTCTGCTCTATTCCTCGCCCTTACTGCTGTTTCAGCTTCTGCCGCTGCACCAGCACAATCAGACCTTGTCGTTTACGGAGGTACAGCTGCAGGCGTAATGACCGCCTATTCGGGTGCGCGTGAGGGATTGCACGTCATCCTGCTGGAGCCGAGCACCCATCTCGGCGGCATGGTTACAGGAGGCCTTTCGGCCACCGACCTCGGCCACTTTCAGATCATCGGCGGCTATGCCCGTGATTTCTATCTGGAGGCTGCCTCTCATTACGGCGTCCACGATCTGTTGAGAAGGTCGAACTGGCTCTCGGAGCCGCACATCGACGAGGCGATCTTCGCTGAATGGTTAAAGAAGGCAGGCGTCGAAGTTCACTTCAAGGAACGACTGCGCGAATCAAACGGAGTGGTGAAAACCGGTACACACATTACTGGCCTTACGACGGAAGATGGAAAGACCTGGCGAGCGAAGGTCTTCGCCGACTGCTCCTATGAAGGAGATTTGATGGCGCAGGCGAAGGTTGCTTACACCGTCGGGCGCGAATCGACCACGGTATATGGCGAGAATCTCGCAGGCGTACGCGTAGAGACGCCAAAACACCAGTTTCTGTGGAAGATCTCCCCTTACGACGATCAGCATCGCCTGATGCCCTATGTTGACCCCGGCCCCATGGGAGCTGACGGCGAAGGCGACAAGAAGGTCCAAGCCTATAATTTCCGGCTTATCCTCACCAACGATCCAACCAACCGGCTCCCCTGGACGAAGCCAGCTGGCTACGATGCCTCGCGGTTCGCCCTGCTCGCCCGTTATTTGCAGCAATTTCAAGAACACATGAACCGTCCGCCTGTGCTGCACGATGTGATGAATCCGGTCGCCATCCCTGCCCACAAAGCGGATTTCAATAACAATGGACCTTTTTCGACCGACTATATAGGGAAGAGCTGGACGTACCCTGACGCCACGTATGCCGTGCGCAAACGGATATGGGAGGAGCACCTGCTCTATACGCAATCCTTTTTATGGTTTCTATCGCAGGATTCCCAGGTACCCGCCTCCTTACGCGCTGAGGTCAATACCTGGGGCCGGGCCAAAGACGAGTTCGCTGACACCGATCACTGGCCCAACCAACTTTATATCCGCGAGGGCCGACGCATGGTCGGCGAATACGTAGTGCACCAGGCGGACCTGCAGACCGATCGTACCAAGCCCGACTCCATCGGCATGGGCTCCTACAACAGCGACTCGCACAACATCCAACGCGTTGCCATGCCCGATGGTTCGGTTCGTAACGAAGGCGACGTGCAAGTTTCGGTGCAGCCCTATGAGATCTCTTTCCGGGCCATTCTCCCCAAGACTTCAGAGACAGACAATCTACTTGTTCCAGTCTGCCTCTCCGCCTCCCATGTCGCCTACTCCTCGGTCCGCATGGAGCCGCAGTACATGATCATCGGACAGGCTGCCGGGGTAGCGGCCGCTATGGCGATCAAAACCCACGAGACGGTCCAGAAGGTCGATGTGGCAAAGCTGCAGAAACTCCTGCGCGACCATGGCGCCATTCTGCACGTGGACCAGGAGGAAAAGGCTGAACAAAGGTAGCTGAAAGGCTAAGCCTCTTTCTGCAAAATCAAGGGAAAGATGGATGCGTAGCCACACGGAGCCGGACGGGACATTAGTGATGATCTAATAATTGCCGACCGAAATCCAAAAGACACGAACTTGGCGGTGCGAAAAAAGACGAATCCTCTCGGAGTGGTTCGTGCCCCCGGGAGGATCTTCTCCCGTTCCGCATTTCAGAATGACGGCACACCTTCCCCAGCCATAAAATATTCCCCCATGCCGTACTCTCTGTTTCGATATGCCTGCTAACTTACGGATTTAATGAAGTTATAAGGCCGCTCGGCGTCTTCATTCCGCGTTTTGAAACAATCCAAGTTGCGGCACAGCTGAATGTTGATGACGCTTGTACAAGAGCCTTGACAGCTCTCCAGCCCCTCAATAGCGTGACCACTCGAGCTCGCCAGTTTGAGTTTTTCTCGGCGAAAGAAGATTGATCAACGCTGAGAGGGAGTCCGATGATCCACCGGAGCAAGCTATGGTTTCTAACCATCGTCATGATGATGTTCAGTGAACTTCTGTATGCACAGAACACCTCAGGAACAATCACAGGTCGCGTTACCGACACGACTGGCGCGACTATTAGCGGGGCGCGGGTCTCGATTATCAACATCGGCAGCGGCGACAAGCGCGATATCACTACCGATGCTTCAGGCAACTTCACCGCCACGCTGCTGTTGCCTGGCTCCTACAACGTCACGGCCGAAAAAGAAGGCTTCAAGACACAGGTGCGGACCGGCATTACGCTGCAGGTCGACCAGACCGTTCGTGTGGATTCGTCACTTGAGGTTGGCAGTACCAGTGAGCGCGTGGAAGTCACGGCAAACGCGTTGACCCTTGACACCGACTCCTCGACGATCGGGACTGTCGTCGATCGGCGCCAGGTAAGCGAGCTTCCCCTCAACGGACGCAGCTTCGTCAATCTCCTCTTCCTCGAGCCGGGAGCCGTACAAACCGGCGGCGAACAGTCCTCGTTCCGCTATGGCGTCGGCGACGCCATAAGCATTGGCGGCGGCGTCAGCGCATCGAACAGCTTTACGCTCGACGGAACCACCATAACGGACACCAGCTACGTCACACCCGCCTTCACGATCTCCGTCGAGGCCATCCAGGAGTTCAAGGCGCAGACAAAGAACTACACTGCAGAGTTTGGATTCGGCGCCAACCAAGTCAACCTCAGCACCCGCTCCGGGACCAACCAGTTCCACGGAAGCGTCTTCGAGTCATCCGCAACACCGCCGTCGACGCGCGCGATTGGTTCAACAAAATTCCGCAGTCCCGCGCGCCTCTAAGACAGAATCAGTTCGGGTACTCTCTGGGTGGCCCAATCTTCATTCCCAAGATCTATAACGGCCGAGACAAGACGTTCTTCTTCGCCAATTATGAAGGTCAGCGCATCAGTTCTGAGAGGGTGCAAACCGGTTTCATGCCAACGACTGATCAGCTTAACGGCATCTTCCAGACTTCAACCTTGAGTTCCAACCCCAATAACCCCACCATCGTCGACCCCTATACGGGAGCGCCGTTCCCAAGAAACTCGGCTGGAGCCTTCGTCATCCCAGCAAGCAGAATCTCGCGCCTCGGCAAGCTGGCTGCAAGCAAGCTTTTCGCCGCACCCAATGTCGCCGGAGTTACGGCATACAACTACACGACGAACGCACCTTTTACCGTCAACGCAAACCAGCAGACCTATCGCATCGACCAGCTACTCAGCGCCAAAGACTCCTTCTTCGTACGCACAACGATGGCCGACGTCTACGTGCTCAATCCTGCGCTGACCCCCGCCAATGCGACGCAGCAGAACCAGGTCACCCGCAACTACCAGTTCACCGAGACACACATCTTCACACCAAATCTGCTCAACCAATTTCGAATCGGGTATCTCGAAGCCCAGGTGCTTCGTCTGGGAACACTTATCCCTGCCGACGACGCCACGACTCTCGGCTTCAACAATATCTTCCTTATGAATACGGCCAACTATCCTGTCATCGGCCTCGGCGCGGGACTCGCCCCTAATGCCCCTGGAAGCGCAACCCAAAATCTCAGTGGCGCCGGTGGTCCAGCGAACCTGCCTACCGGAAGCCTTCAGCCCGCATGGGATATCTCCGATTCTGTCTCTTATACCCACGGCAAACACACTCTCGGATTCGGCTTCGGGTGGAGAAACGTCGTCCTCGACCGTCAGAGCACCGTCAATCCCCAGGGCAACTTCTCCTTCAACGGCACTCTCAGTCATAACCAGATCGCCGACCTCTTGCTTGGCACGGCGTTCACGGCTCAGGCGGCTCAACCTACCCCTGTATCCAACGTCAGCACCGGCAACTCCGTGCATCTCCACTTCAAAGCCTGGGCTCCCTACGTCACCGATGATTGGAAGATCAGCTCGAAGCTCACTTTGAATCTCGGCCTACGCTACGACTTCTCAACCATTCCCTACGAGGAGCAGGATCACCTGGCATGGTTCAATCCTGCCGGCAACGGCAGCCTCTTTCAGGCAAACCAAGCCATCACTCAGCAGTACGGGGGCAGCCTCTACATCTACGATGGCCGCCGCGGTCCGGGGCCAGCACAGAAGAACGTTCTCGCCCCACGCATTGGCTTCTCCTTCCGTCCCTTCGATAATGCAGGTATGGTCGTTCGCGGTGGATACGGCATGTTTTACGACTCGTTCCAGACCAACGAGTGGGTCTCCTCAACAGCCCTCTATCCCTACGCTCGTATCCAAGCCTATCAATCCACCGCCGGCACAGGCGTCATCTACAACACGGATAATCTTTTCCCGCCGCTCACACTTGGTCCCGTCACCACCGCAACCTTTGCCAATTCGCTTGTTCAGGTCGCAGCCCCCCGGAAACTTAACCCTTACGCACAGGACTGGTCTTTCGGCATCGAGCAGCAGCTTGGGCCGAAGACGATTGCCACCGCGGAATATGTCGGCAACAAGGGGACCCATCTTAATATCCGCACCAATGCCAACCAGCCGACCCAGTGCATCCTCGCCAGCGGTTGCGATCCGAACAACGCCGCCAACGGACTGAAGGTGAACCAGGTGGCGCGCCGCCCCTACAAAAACTTTGGCCAGATGATCATCGAGGACTGGAGCGGATACTCCAACTACAACGCGCTTAACCTCAAGCTGCAACGCCGCGCCAAAGATGTCACCGCCACCATCGGCTATTCCTGGTCGAAGATGATGGACATCAAATCGGCCGCTGCCGCCGTCACCGGAGATGCAGGTGGCCCATTCGGATTTCAGAACTATCGCTGCCCAAGCTGTGACTATGCTCGCTCGTCCTACGATGTAGGGCAGAGGATTGTCGCCGCCGTTCTCTACAATCTTCCCTTCGGCGAAGGACAGCACTTCGGAGGCGGCACCGGTGACTTCACCCGAAGACTCATCGGCGGGTGGCAGGTTAATCTTTTGGGATCGGCGCAGAAAGGATTCCCATTCTCCGTCGCCGGCACGGATACCAACAACGTGAACGAGGCCACATCGCTGCGCGCAGACCTAGTTGGGAATGCTCAACCCAGCGGCTTCGTCCAGAACATCGACCATTGGTTCGATCCGGCGGCCTTCCGCAACCCTGCTTCCGGAAACTACGGAACAAGCTCAAGAAATCTCCTGCGCGGGCCCGGCATCGGAACACTCGACGCCTCCGTCTTCAAGACCGCACGCTTTGAATGGCTTGAATTGCAGCTTCGCTTCGAATCGTTCAACGTCCTCAACCACCCCGCCTTCTCAACGCCAAACACGTCGGTCACCAGCACAGCCCTGGGGACCATTTCATCGACAAATGGCAAAGTTCCCGCCCGCCAGAACCAGGCGGCCATCCGCATCATTTTCTAATCACATCGCAGTCGCAGGCCTGCCATCTTGAGGCTCGCGTTATAAGGTATCTTCATCGGCGTGTCATTTCCCGGGCGTGGCAGGAGTCGAGCCATGTTCCACTTGCAAAAAGGAGACCCTGTGCCTCAGACTCTTGCCTTGATACACACCAGCCCCACCCTTACCCCGCTCTTCTCCGATCTTTGCGCCCGGCAAATGCCTCAGGTCAAACTCTTCCATATGGTCGACGAAAGCCTTATCAAAGAGACCGTAAGAGCCGGCGCGCTTGAAAAGCGAACCATCCGCAGGCTCGTGGGAATGATCGAATCAGCCTCTGGCGCAGGCGCTGATGCCGTTATGGTCACATGCTCCTCCATCGGCGAGGGCGTTACACTTGCCCAGCAGCTGTTCGATTTCCCGGTCATCCGCATCGACGATGCCATGGCCGAGGCAGCGGTTCAATCCGGCGGCAAAATCGGCGTCATCGCCACGCTCAAGACGACACTGCTTCCAACCGCTGCGCAACTGCGCAGCAAAGCCAACGCCATCGGCAAATCAATCGAATTGGTCGAATCCCTTTGCGACGGGGCATTTGAGGCTGTTCTGGCAGGCGATACTGCCACGCACGACCGCATCGTCGGCTCCGCACTGATTAACGATATGGCCCATGTCGACGCCATTGTGCTCGCCCAAGCCTCCATGGCGAGAATCGTCAACGCAATGCCACCTGAAACCATCAAGGTTCCCGTCTTCGCCAGCCCGGATCTCTGCGTACGTCGCGCGCACGATATCCTTCAGCAACTGTCTGGAGCAAAGGCTTGAAGAAGCGCCACGGCGTCCTTGCTCTTCTCTGCTGCGTCTCTGTCATCACCTTTCTCGATCGGCTTGCCATTCCGGTAGCCGAGCCTGGCATTCGCGCCGAGCTACATCTCTCGCCCGATCAGTGGGGATGGGTTCTCAGCGCCTACATCCTCGCAAACGCTCTCTTCGAGATCCCCTCCGGCGCCTTCGGAGATCGCCGGGGCCAGCGTCTCGAGCTCACTCGGATCACGGCATGGTGGTCGGTCTTTACCGCGCTCACAGGATGGTGCAGGACCTTCTGGCAGATCGGTCTGTCGAGATTCTTCTTCGGCATGGGCGCCGCTGGAGCCTATCCCAACGCGGCCGGCGTCATCGCACGCTGGTTCCCGAAGGCCGAGCACGCCCGCGCACAAGGCATGGTCTGGGGAGCAAGCAGGCTCGGTGGCGCACTCGCTCCTCTCATTCTCGTCCCTTTCTCTGCGCGATTCGGTTGGCGGGCCAGCTTCTGGATGCTGGGATCAGTCGGCATCGTCTGGGCAATCACATGGTGGTCCTGGTTCCGCAACTATCCCGAGGAGATGCACGACATCACATCTGGAGAGTTGGCCGAGATCGGCCATTCTACTGATCTCGAATCACACGTTGCCGTGCCTTGGCGCCAGATGCTCCGCCTTTCCAATCTCTGGCTCATCGTGCTCGCTTATCTTCTGTATGCCTTCGGAAGCTGGTTCTATTTTGGCTGGTTCACGACCTGGTTGGTTCGGGGAGCAGGATTCTCCCTTTCGCAGATGAGTCTCTTCGCATCCTTCCCTTTCGTCATGGGAATGATCGGCAACCTCGTCGGCGGCTTGCTCAGCGAGCGCGCTGTTCAGCGCTACGGGCGAAAGAAATCCTATCGATGGATCACCTTCTGCTGTCTGCTTGTTACCGCATCCTCCCTGTTCGCCATGTCTCTTGTCAAAAACCACGTCGCCATCGTAGTACTCGCCACGCTGGGCTTCGGCGTAATGGATCTTATGCTGCCGGCAGCGTGGGCGATGTGCATGAGCCTCGGAGGCCACTTCGGCGGAACTGCCACCGCTATGATGAATACCGGTGGCAATCTTGGTGGCTGGATCTGTACCGTAGCCTTCGGCTATATCGTCAAGATAACCGGCAACTACAATCTTCCCCTCAGGGTCATTGCAGTTGCTGTCATTCTCGCCGCTCTTCTGTTTGCCATTGTCGATTGCACAAAGGGACTGCAGGACGATCCACGTCTCTCCAGAAACGCCTGATCTATTCAACCTCGATCAAAGATCTCGAACCACCTCAAAGAAATCTCTCGACCCCACCTGCCCTCCCTTCAGCACCAGCTCTAGCCCATCGATGTCTGGATCGTCCGTGTGAATGCGGCACAGCGGAGCTCCCGCCTGTGTCGCCTGTATCGAGGTCAACGCATAGCATCCCAGTTGCTGCACCGCATGAGATGATGTGTCTCCACCACACAGAACTACTCTGCGCTGTCGTGTCTCCTTAAGAATCCTTTTCAACAGCACACCCAGCGCATGGCCCAACTCATTCCCTACGGAGGAGCGGCCTTGCGGACCCAGCGCCGTGTACAGCACCGCGCTCACACCATCGGTCAATGCCTTCGACACCTCCTGCGATATTTTCTCCACCAGTTCCCTGGCGGTCTCCGAGTTGCAGAGCTTCGCCGTATCCACTGCGATGCTGCGAAACCCGTGTTCCGCCGCGTACTGAACCTGAGCCATCGTTACTAATGAACACGACCCGCTGACCACGAGAAGTGGTCCCCTTTCATTCGGGCCATCTTTTCTCGAAACTTTCGCCGCAGCATTGCTCGCCTTCCTCCGCGCCGATAGTACGGCGGCGGTCACCCCCGAGCTTCCCACTACGAACATCGGAGACCTGCCCGCCTCCTTCATCAGAAGCTCACCGGATCGCCCCATGTCATCGTCGTCTATTCCATCAAACAACACCGCTCCCGCTCCCCCCTCGACAAGCGAGTCGAGCCGTTCCTCCGCGCGATGCTCTCGCAGTGCAGGCAAGTCCAACAGGTCGATCCGGATCCCGGTCTGCGCCGCAAGATGTCTGCGCAGATCCGCCTCCCGCATCGGCGTTGCAGGATGCAGCGACATCGAGTGCCGGTCGATTCTCTTTATCTCACCATCGGAATCGCGGGCAAACAGATTACCGAAGACAACGTAACGCCTCAGATGAGGAGCTACAACGACAATGGGTACGAATCGCGGGCTAAAGACCCTGCTTCCGATCTCCATCGCTCGTCCAATACTTCCTCGGACCGCGCTGCTGTCAAACGTCGAGCAGACCTTGTAGTGATTTACCTGCGCGTTCATGCTCTTCATGAAGCCGAAAATCGCGGGCAAATTCCGATCCATCCACTCTGGGGAGCGCGATCGACTATCCCCCGCGATTCCCAGCGCATCAACTCCTCTGAATCGCGCAAGCTCAGCGTCTGTCGGCATCCTTAGGAACAACACCGCGCTTACGCCATAAAGCGCAAGCTGCTCCAGCACGTCTGTCGAGCCGGTGAAGTCGTCGCCATAAAATGTATAGAACATGGGATCGAATCTAGCTACCGAACATCTCAAGCGCAGCCTTCAGCTCAGGTCTGTTGGTGGCGTACTCGGCCAGAGGAATCTCTTTCATCGCGGCCTCCCATGCCTGCTGGAGACTCCGTACTCCTGCTGCTACGCCCATGGTATGGCCCATGATGCCTCCACCGCATGCAAAGATCAGGTCGCTTGACCCCAGTGCCGTGTAGGTATCCACCACCTGTCTCGCCGATTGTCCCGACGAAAATACCGGCATCACCTCGCACCCTGCATAGCCGTTTCCAAACATTGGCGTCAGACACTCGCGCGCCGACGCGAGCACGGACTCGTCCGTCTCGCAAAATTTGTTGCGCAGGCCATTGACGTGAAGATGGTCTACCCCCGCCAGGCGCCAAAGCTTCTGAAATGCGACAAAGCTCATTCCGATCGTGGGGCTTCTGCCTAAAAGGCCCCAGCCGTTGCGATGGCCGTGGATGACCACTCTCGAATGAGCCCGCACCATCTTCATCGCCGGCAGGCCAATCGAGTTAATACTCACCATCGCGCCCATGCCCTCACATGCCGCAATATGCTCCAGCCTCTCCAGCATCTCGTCCACATCGCCCGTGATGTTTGCCGCATACATCACGCGTCTGCCGGTCTGGCCGCAATATCGATTCAGCACCTGTTGCACCGCGTCCACGCGGTCACGGAAAGGGCATCCCGGCCCGTCAGACTGCAGCTCGTCATCTTTAATGAAATCGATCCCTGCCTCCGCCAGAATCCTCACCTGCTCGGCAGTTACGGCTGGTGTCTGGCCGATGCTCGGCTTGATGATCGTTCCGATCAACGGCCTGTCGTATACGCCGGTGACCCTGCGCGTGCCTCCCACTCCAAACTGCGGCCCTTGGTAGACCGAAAGAAACGCCGGCGGAAGCACCAGATCCATCAGCCTTATGCCGGAAAATGGTTTCAGCTCCCACAGGTTTCCAGCCACCGTCGCCAGAAGGTTCGGCAGGCTCGGGCCAATATTATGCAAGGGCCACGACAACACGAGCTCCGCCGTGCGCCGCACTCCGTCCCAGTTCTTTGGCGTTCCCGCACCGGGAAGACCTGGAATCGCACTCACTCCCGTCTCTCGAATCTGCTCCACGCGTGCCGCATAGGCGACGCGCAGCTCATCCGTCTCGCCCGGCACGCGAAGAAAAGTTCCCGTAGACTGCTCGCCGGCCATCGTGGCGGCGGCCTGCATCAATGGATACGCCGTCTCGATCCAGTAACGCGCATAAATGCGCTCGGCAGAATAATCGATTGCATCTTCGTTCATCGAGATCCCGTCCTTACGCCTTCGAAAAATATGTAGTGTATGTCTCGTTCTGAGTCCGGAAGAAGGGCACAAACACAACCTGCCGTCCCGAATAGTTCTCGGTAAACGTTGCATCTCCTGAGCCCTTTAGGCTCGCGGGCAAAGCCGCTGTGTTGCGGCTTACGTCAGCGGAAAGATTCAGTGCCACATACTGTACGGGCCCGCGCATCAGCGCCACGGTTTCCGGATGCATGTCATCGATCGCCTCTGTCCGAAATGCCTGCGGGACATTGAACTCGACCGTATCCCCCGAAGACCACACTCTGCGAACCGTCGCGTAGGTTCCGGGGCGGCCCAATGCGCTTGACTTTCCGTTTACCTTGAACGGAATCCTATTCGCAACCCACGAAGGCACACGAACGTTCAGAGTGAACTCTGTCGGCTTCGACGCCTTGAATCGCAACAGCACCCGGTCTCCGGTGGGATACTCCGTCTCCTGCCGCAGCGTAAGAGTAGCGTCCCCCTGTTGCCATGAAACCTGCGATCCGGTGAACAGGTTTACGTCCAGCCCCCGATCCGTCTGCATGTAGATATTCAACGGATAATCGGCTACTGTCTGCGCCAGAGTCCCCGAACAGCAGGGCCATTTACGCTGGTAATAAACCTTGTTCGCAGCCGCAGAATACGTTGAATAATACGGGTACCCTCCATTCGAGTCAGGCAGCTTCACCGCCAGGATCGTGTTGTAGAGCACCCGCTCCAGATAGTCCGCATACTGCACTCGCTTCTCCGCATCCGGGGTTATCCGCATAAGATACCGCGCCAGCTTTGTTGCTGCATACGCTCCGCACGGCGTCTCAAAGTGGTCCACCGTCGAGGACAGCGCAGCATATAGCTGCCCTTTATGCGGTTCAATGAACGTCTCGTCCGGACCCCACCCGCTCCAGCAGGCCGCCGTGAATCAGCGTCTTCAGCAACCGAAACGTCGTTGTCTTCGGCAGCTGAGACCGCTCGACCACAGCTGCGAGCGGCAACTCTTCTCCCACGTAACGAAAACTCTTCAGCACCTCGCACGCTCGTAGAACAGTCAGCGATTCATTACGGTCACCGCGACGCGCCGGCTGTTCCTCCTCCTTCGACGCACTCTGATGATGTTGATGCTTCTTTGCCATCGCCCGTCTGTCCCTCGATTCGTGGCACATCATATATTCCGCATTACGGAACTCGCAAGGACGTCATTCACACTTTTGCTCCTCGCAAATCCCCGACTTCGCGAAACTTCGAGAATCGAAGGGAGGCTGGCCTTGGCTGTCTCATACTCTCTAACCTTTGGGGAATTCGTAAACTCAATCACTTCGCTGTTTTTATGATCATCCACCACACACAAGAGCCATGCAGCATTTTTATGCATGCTCGACATATTTTGATTACAGCTTCCGTTTCATTAACGTACGATCTCTTTCACGATGCAGGCAACGACGACTTTATCTGGTGAAGAGCTCGCCCTTCGCGCGAACAAAACTCGTATCACCGCCATGGCCATGACGAATCATTCGCAGCTCGGCCACACTGGTGGGGACCTCTCCTCGGCCGATATCCTTACTTGCTTGTATCTCGGCGGCATCCTCAATCTACAACCCGAAAATTCTGCGTGGGCCCAGCGCGACCGCTTCATCATGTCCAAAGGACATTGCTCCGGCGCCTTCTACGCCACGCTGTCGGCTCGCGGCTTCTTCCCTAGCTCGCACCTCAAAACCTATATGGATCCGCTGTCCATGCTTAATGGCCATCCCGATCGCAACAAGTTGCCCGGCGTCGAAGCCAACACTGGTCCGCTGGGCCACGGTCTTCCCATCGCAGTGGGTGCGGCACTCGCCGCCAAAATGAGAAAGGAACCATGGCGAGTCTTCGTGCTCACAGGCGACGGCGAGTTGCAGGAGGGCTCCAACTGGGAGGCGGCCATGACCGCACATCATTACGCCCTCGACAATCTCATCGTCATCGTCGATCGTAATCGCATCCAGCAGGGCGACTTCACCGAGAACACCATCCGCATGGACCCTCTACCGGAAAAATTTAAGGCCTTCGGTTTCGCCGTCCGCGAGCTTGATGGGCATAACCATCTTGAACTACTCGAGGCCTTCGCCTCTGTTCCCCTCGAGCGCGGGAGGGCCACATGCTTCATCGCCGACACAATCAAAGGTAAGGGCGTCAGCTTTGCCGAGAACAAACCGGCATGGCATCATGGCGTCCCAACCCGCGAACAGCTCGCCCTTGCTGCCGCAGAGCTCAAGGTAGATCTGCCATGGTAGACGCAACCGCTATGGAGGGAAAGATCTCATCCGGCATGCAAACCGCGAAGCTCTTCGACTGCCGCGATGCCTACTCCTCCGCGCTTGAGACCATGGCTGGCGTAGATGCCCGAGTCTGCGCTGTCGTCAACGACTCCGTCTCTTCCACCAAGCTCAAGAACTTCAGCGCAAAATTTCCAGACCGCTTTATCAACGTAGGTATTGCCGAACAAAACATGGTCGGCGTCGGTGCCGGCCTCGCCAACGGTGGCATGGTCCCCTACGTCTGCGGTGCCTCCTGCTTCCTTACCGCCCGCGCCATGGAGCAAGTCAAGGTCGATCTTGGCTACTCGAAGTGGAACGTCAAGCTCTGCGGCATGTCCTCGGGTATGGCCTACGGCCAACTCGGAGCAACCCACCACTCCATCGAAGATCTCGCATGGACGCGCGTGATTCCCAACCTCACTGTCATTGTTCCCGCCGATGCCCAGGAGACCGCGCAGGCCATGTATTACTCTCTCGAACACCAGGGCCCGATGTTTCTACGCATCAGCCGTATGCCTGTAGCCGGGGTTCATTCACCATCCGACACCTTCACCCTCGGCAGGGCGTCGGTCCTTCTTGAAGGAGATGACGTGACCATCATTACTAATGGTGTTCTCGTCTCGCGCGCAGTCGACGCAGCTGCCGTTCTGGAGGAGCATGGGATTCACGCGCGCGTTCTCAACATGAGCAGCATCAAACCTATCGATTCTGATGCCATCCTACAGGCTGCGCGTACCACACGTGGCATCGTTACAGCCGAAGAAGGACTCATCGCCGGTGGACTCGGTGGCGCCGTCGCCGAGATTCTCGCGCTCCACCATCCTGCCCCGATGCGAATTCTCGGCGTCCCCGATGTCTTCGCTCCCACCGGTTCGGCCGAATTCCTGCTTGAACACTTCCATCTCACCACGCAGGGTATCGCGTCCGCTGCTCTCGATCTAATGGGGAAGAAACTCTAACCGCTATGCCTGACTTCATCCTCGCCATCGATCAGGGAACCACCAACACCAAGGCACTGCTCGTCGATCAGCATGGCCGGCCCGTCTTCCGCGCATCCAGTCCCATCCGGCTCTACACTCCTTCACTGGGGTGCATCGAACAGGACCTCCTCGAGATCTGGCAGTCTGTCCTCAACGTCATCGACAGTTGCGTCGCACACGCCGGGCCGTCTTCCATCGAGGCTGTCGCCATCACCAATCAGCGTGAGACCGCCGCAGCATGGGACCGCACCACCGGCGTGCCTATCGTCAACGCCATCAGCTGGCAGTGCCGTCGTTCAAGCGATATTTGCGCATCGCTTGCCACGCACTCTGACTTCATCAACCAAACAACCGGGCTTCCCCTCGATCCTTTGCTCTCGGCAACCAAATGGTCCTGGCTTCTGCAGCACAACGTTGATCTCGAACCCCGAGCCTCCGCCGGTGAGATCTGTTTCGGTACCATCGACAGCTGGCTCCTCTACAAACTCACCGGCGGCGCCTTTCATGTCACCGATCACTCCAACGCCTCGCGCACCGCGCTTCTTAACCTCCACTCGCTCGACTGGGACCCACAACTTCTCTCGCTCTTCTCCATTCCCTCCGCGGCTCTGCCTACACTCGTCTCCTCTGCGGGCATGATCGGAAGCGTCACCGCGATTCCGGCTCTCATCGGCGTTCCCATCGTCTCTTCCATCGGAGACTCCCATGCTGCCTCTGCCGGCCATGGCAGCTTCTCCATCGGTTCAGTGAAGGCAACCTACGGTACCGGCTCGTCGCTCATGACACTCGCACCTTTCCTGCCTTCTTCCTCGCCCCAGCTTGCTCGCACCGTTGCGTGGACCATCGACGGCATTCCCCAGTACGCCTACGAAGGAAACATCACCATGACGGGTTCCGCCATACAGTGGATTGGGGAATTTCTTGGCTTGTCCGACCCAGTCTCTGACACCTTTGCCCTGGCAACCTCAGTTCCGCATTCCGCAGGCGTCTGCTTTGTCCCGGCAATGGCCGGCCTTGGAGCCCCCTATTGGAGTGCCTCTGCGCGCGGCACCATCACCGGACTCGATCGCAGCAGCACGCGCGCCCATCTCGCCCGCGCCGCCGTCAACTCTATCGCCTTCCAGATCGCCGACGTTTTCGGTGCAATGCAGGCTGCCAGCAGGGTTCCACTCGCTACGCTCCAAGCCGATGGAGGAGCTACGCGCAACGACGCTCTTATGCAATTCCAATCGGACGTTCTTGGCCTCCCCGTTCATCGTTCCAGTTGCGAAGATCTCTCAGCGCTCGGCGCCGCATGGCTCGCCGGACATGCGTTGAATTGGTGGCCCCGCATCTCCGATCTCGAATCACTTCGTCAACCTGCGACAGAATTTCAGCCCGGCGTCTTCGATACTGCCCAGTACAACGACTGGAAACTTGCAGTAGCCCGCGCCCGCCTCGAGAAAGCCAGCGTATGAGCGATATCATCCTTCGCGCCTCGAAGATCCTCAAGCGGTACCCCGGCAATACCGCACTCGATCATGTCGACTTCGTACTCTACCGTAACCAGGTCAACGTCCTTATTGGGGAAAACGGCGCGGGCAAATCCACTCTCATGCGCATCCTCTCTGGCATCGAGACCGACGATGCGGGAACCATCCTCATCGACGAAAAGCCCGTGACGCTCCGCTCGCCCCGCGACGCCACCTCAAATGGAATCAGCATCGTCCACCAGGAACTCTCCGTGATGCCGAACCTTGACATCTCCGACAACATCTTCGCCGGTCGTGAGCTGACACGCGCCGCTATCGTCGACCGGAGTACCGAAGACGCCCGGAGCGGCCTCGCCCTCGATCGCCTCGGGAAACCGCTGCCCGTCTCGCAACTTGCCTCACAACTCTCCCTCGGTTGCAGGCAGATCGTTGAGCTGGCACGCACCATTGCCCATGGCTCCCGTATCCTGATCCTCGACGAGCCGACCTCGGCGCTCTCCATCAGCGAAGCCGAGTTTCTTTTCCGTGTCATTGCCGAGCTCAAACAATCGGGCGTAACTATCGTCTACATCTCTCACCGCCTTCATGAGCTGCTTCATCTCGGCGATCACTTTACCGTCTTGCGTTCCGGGCGCATCGTCGGCGTTGCGCCTCGCTCCGAGGTCACCCGGCAGTGGATCGTCGAGCGCATGTCCGGCCGCCCTGAAAGCCCAGCCGCACCCGCCCGCCCTCCTTCGCAAACGACACCCATTCTTGAGGTCCGCGATCTCGCACTTGGCGGCCGCACTAGTGAGCAAGCGCGCCTCAGCAACCTCTCCGTCACTCTTTATCGCGGGGAGATCCTCGGTATCTACGGTCTGGTAGGCGCTGGGCGCACCGAGCTTATGGAGACCCTCGCGGGGACCTATCCCCACCACGCCGGAACCATCGAACTCAACGGCCAGCCTCATCACATCTCTTCTGTTGCCGAAGCCATCAAGGCAGGTATCGTCCTAGTCCCAGAAGACCGTCAGCGCGATGGCCTCATTCCCGAGCTCTCCGTCCGCGAAAACATCGCGCTCGCCTCGAACCACGGCCCTATTCTCTCCCGGCGCCGCGAAGAGGAACGCGTGCGTGTACTCGTCCGCGACCTCAACATCGCCGTCGCCGACATCGAGCTACCCGTCACGGCGCTCTCGGGAGGAAACCAGCAGAAGGTCCTCATCGCACGCTGTCTTATGCATTCACCCTCCATCCTTCTGCTCGACGAACCCACTCGCGGCGTCGATGCAGGAGCTAAAGAAGAGATCTACCGTCTTCTTCGCAGACTTACAGTTAAGGGACTCAGCATCATCTTCACCTCTTCTGAGATCGAAGAGACCCGCGCGCTCGCCGATCGCGCCCTCGTTCTCCGCCAGGGAAGTATCTCGGCCGAGTTTGCACGTCACGAGCTCACCGATGAGGCGCTCTTCGTGGCCGCGAGTCCCGGTGTCGCACTAGGAGTTTCCGCGTGAACTCCGTCGCCACCACTCTCACAACCTCCGACCGCCTGGCCAACAGGAGCGCACGGCTCGTCCTCATTCTTCTCCGCTCCCGCGCCATCCTCGTCCTTCTGCTGCTCATCCTGCTTTTCTCTATCCTTGCCCCCGGCTTCTTCACCGCCAACAACCTCTCCATCCTCTCCAAGCACGTCGCCATCTCCGCCATCCTCGCCATCGGAATGACATTCGTCATCCTTGCCGGTGGCATCGATCTCTCTGTCGGATCTATTGCCGGGCTTGGCGGCATGGTCGCCGGCTTTTGCCTCACGCACGATGTATCCTTTGCACACCCCGGCCTGCTCCTCGCCATCACTACCAGCCTACTCGTGTGCCTGCTGGTCGGAGCACTCAACGGTTGGCTTGTCTCACGCGCCGGAGTTGCCCCCTTCATCGCCACCCTCGGTACCCTTTACATTGCCCGCGGTGCGGCGCTTCTCCTCTCCGGTGGCAAAACCTTTCCCAATCTCACGATAAAGAGTAGCGCCTTCGCCGCTATCGGACAGAGCTTCTTCCTCCACATCCCAGCGCCCGTCTGGATGATGCTGCTGCTCTATATCATTGCAGCCTTCGTGGCCTCCAAAACGCCTTTTGGCCGCCATGTCTACGCTGTCGGCGGTAATGAGCGCGCTGCACACCTCGCGGGAATCCGTGTCCCTACCGTCCGCCTCTACACCTATCTTTTCTCCTCATTCTGCGGCGGGCTCGTAGGTCTCATCATCGCTTCGCAGCTAGAGGCCGCGCACCCAGCAACCGGCGAATCCTTCGAGCTCAACGCCATTGCCGCCGTGGTTCTCGGCGGCACATCCCTTGCCGGCGGCCGGGGATCCATCACAGGCTCGCTCATCGGCGCCTTCGTCATTGGAGTACTCGCCGATGGCCTCGTCATGCTCGGTGTCTCCGAATTCTGGCAGATCGTCATCAAGGGCGTCGTCATCGTTCTTGCTGTCGCCATCGACCAGCTCCAGACCCGCATGCAAACCCGCCTTCTCCCGTTCCTGCTTCGCTCCAATCCTGAGGCAGGTGCATGAAGCCGCTCTGTACCCTCGTGCTTCTTCTCTCCATTGCCGGATGTCGGCGTGTCGATTCTTCCCAGCCTCTCGTTGCAATCATCGTTCCCTCGCAGGACAACCCCTACTTCAAGATCGAAGCCGATGCCGCCGCCGCCCACGCCCGCGAACTCGGCTTTCGCACTCGTGTCGATGCTCACAACGACGACGCCTACCGTCAGGACAATCTCATCGATGCCGCAATCGCCTCCAGCGCTCGGGCGATCATCCTCGATAACGCCGGCGCTGACTCGTCCATCTCCGCCGTTCGTCGGGCCACCGGTGCCGGAATCCCCGTCTTCCTTATCGACCGTGAGATCCAGGCCACCGGCATCGCCAAGGCACAGATCATCGCCGACAACCACCAAGGTTCACACATCGTCGCCGAGGAGTTCGCCCGCGCCACCAACCGCACCGGCGAATATGTCGAGCTCCTCGGCCGCGAGTCCGACACGAATGCCCAAGTCCGCACTCGCGGCTTTCACGAGATCCTTGACCGAATCTCCTCGCTCAAGCTCGTCTCCGCACAGTCCGCCAACTGGTCTCAATCCGAAGCCTTCCAGAAGACCGAAACTATGCTGCAAAGCCACGGCAATATCGCTGGCATCATCGCCGGCAACGACACGATGGCACTCGGCGCGCTTGCCGCCGTCAAATCCGCAGGCAAGCAACACATCGTCATAACAGGATTCGACGGCTCGCCCGACGTCGTCGCCGCCATCCAGTCTGGCGAGCTCGCCGCAACCTCCCTGCAGCCCGCCGTCGTTATCGCTCGCCTCGCCGTCGATGAGGCCGCCGCTTACCTGCGGACAGGATCGACAGGCAAACCCGAAAAGCAGATCATCCCCTGCGACCTCGTTACCCAGGCCAATGCCGGGGACTATCGCAACTTCGAAAAGATCAGGTGACTCTCCATGGCCAAATCCCGTACCTTAGGCGTCATTCTCGGCAATCGCGACTTCTTCCCCGACGCCCTTATTGCTGAGGCGCGCCACGATCTCTCCACCCTCTTTAGCCAGCTCGATATCCAGCCCGTCTGGCTTGTTCCAGGCGAATCCAAGCTCGGTGACGTTCAAAACTGGCAGGATGCCCGAAAGTGCGGCGAGCTTTTTCGTCGGCACCGCACCGAGATCGAAGGCATCCTCGTCTGCCTGCCCAACTTTGGAGACGAGAAGGCGCTCGCCGATGCGATCCGCCTCTCCGAACTCAATGTGCCCATCCTCGTACAGGCCTGCCCCGACGACCTCGACCAGTTCGGGCTTGAGCGGCGCCGCGATGCCTTCTGCGGAAAGATCTCCGCCTGCAACAATCTTCGCCAGTACGGCTATAAATACACCCTCACTCACGACCATACCGTCGCCATCAACGATCCCGCCTTTCGCGAGGACCTCTCAGCCTTCCTCGCAACCTGCGGCGTCGTCCGGGGGCTGCGCCGCGTCCGCCTTGGAGCCGTCGGTGCCAGACCCAACGCCTTCAACACGACGCGTTACAGCGAAAAACTCCTCGAAGCCTCTGGTATCTCCGTCAATACCATCGATCTCTCTGAGATCTTCGGCAGTGCGGCATCGCTCCCCGACTCCGATCCGCGCGTCACCCAGCGCGTGGATCAGATTCGCGCCTACGTCGACTCCTCCTCCGCACCCGCTGAAAGCCTGACGAAGATGGCCAAATTCGCCTCCGTCGTCGACGACTGGATGCAGTCCCTTGGACTCACAGCTACCGCCATCCAGTGCTGGTCCTCCATGCAGAAGAATTACGGTGTCAACGTCTGCACCGTCATGTCTATGATGAGCGAGCAAATGCTTCCCTCCGCCTGCGAAGTCGATATCGCAGGCGTCGTCTCGATGTATGCTCTTCAGCTTGCCTCCAGAAAACCAAGCGCGCTAGTTGACTGGAATAATAACTATGGAAGGGACCGTGACAAGTGTGTCCTGTTTCATTGTGGCAACTGGGCCAAGGACTTCCTCCCCGACATTCGCATCGGCACAGCGCCCATCCTCGGCACTGTGCTCGGTGAAGAGAACACCGTCGGCGCTCTTGAAGGCCGCACCCCGCCGGCCCTCTCACGTTTGGTCGCGTCTCCTCCGATGACACCAGCGGCATCATCCGGGCCTATGTCGGCGAAGGCCTGTTTACCGACGATCCGCTGAACACCTTCAGCACCCGCGCCGTCGCGAACATTCCCCATCTGCAAAAGCTTATGAACGTCGTCTGCAAAAACGGATTCGAACACCACGCAGCCATGAACGGTTCTCACTGCGCCGCTCCTGTCGCTGAGGCACTCGGAAACTATATGGGTTGGAATGTCTATCATCACAACGCGCCAGAGCTATGATCCTGCGCGCCTCACGGATCCTTCACTCCTTCACCGCACGCGTATAGGATTTTTTGCATGGCACGTAACGATCAGGTTCGCCTCATGACCAAAATTGCCCGCATGTACTACGAGCAATCCATCCGTCAGGCACAGATCACCGAGCGCCTCAATATTCATCAGTCCACTGTCTCTCGTCTCCTTCGCAAAGCCGAACAGAACGGCATCGTGCGCATCAGCGTCACTACCCCCAAGGGCATCCATCCCGAACTCGAAGAGGCGCTCGAGTCCCGTTTTGGATTGAATCAAGCCGTTGTCGTTGACTCCGTCTCCGATAGCGAGGAACAGATCGCCCGCGATCTTGGTTCAGCCGCGGCCTTCCTCCTCGAGTCCTTCATCCGCGCCGGCCAAGTCATTGGCATCTCCTCCTGGAGTGGCGCTTTGCTCGAGATGATCAACAATATGCACCCCACGCTGGACGGGCAAGGAACGAAAGTCGTGCAGATCCTCGGTGGCCTCGGCAATCCCGCCGCGCAGATGCACGCCACCTATCTCGCGCAGCGCCTCGCCGCCCTCATCGGCGGAACCTCCGTGCTTCTTCCCGCGCCTGGCATCACCACCTCCGCTGAAGCCAGGCGCGTCTTCATGCGCGAACCCTACGTGCGTGACGCATTCGGCCTCTTCGATCAGCTCGACACCATCCTCGTCGGCATCGGCGGCCTCGACCCCTCGCGCCCCCTGCTCAACAGCGGTAACGTATTCTCTGCAAGCGAACGCGCTTCGCTCGCCACCAAGGGTGCTATCGGCGATATCTGCCTGCAGTATTTCAATTCCGACGGCGAGCTTATCCCTACACCGCTCGCCGACCGCGTCATTGGCATCAAGCTCCAGCAGCTCAAGCGCATCAAGCATGTCATCGGGATTGCTGGAGGCAGGCGCAAGGTCGATGCCATTCGCGGTGCCCTCACCGGCCGCTGGATCAATGTCCTAGTCACCGACCGCGCCACCGCCAAGGCCGTCCTCGATCGCAAATCTAGGCCGTAATTCCTATCCACAGAGAAGGATAACCATGTCCGGAAACCGCTAGTTTTTCGAATGCCTCCCATGAGAGACTGCACGCATGGAATTACCCGATAAAGCGACATGCTACAAGGCTCTCGAGAGCCGCGACCCTCGTTTCGACGGCTTAATATATGTCGGCGTCAAGTCGACGGGGATTTATTGTCGTCCGGTTTGCCCCGCTCGTACAGCGAAGTACGCGAATTGCACTTTTTACGGCTCTGCCGCTGCCGCGCAGGAAGCGGGATATCGGCCATGTCTTCGTTGCCGCCCCGAAACGGCGCCTGACTTTGCCTCGTGGCGTGGGACTTCCAACACCGTCTCCCGCGCGCTTGCGCTTATAGCTGAGGGCGCTCTCGATGGCGAGGGAAAGAGTGTAGATTCTCTTGCGGGTCGCCTGGGTGTAGGCGAGCGGCAGCTACGAAGACTGTTCCTTCAGCACCTTGGGGCTTCGCCAATTGTTGTTGCACAGACACGGCGGGTTCTTTTCGCGAAACATCTTCTTCACGAGACGCGTATGCCCATGACCGAAGTGGCGCTCGCAGCTGGGTTCAATAGCTTGCGACGGTTCAATGAAGTCTTTCAGAACCTGTTCCACCGCCCACCCAGCGCGTTGCGGCGCAAATCATCCGCAGGCCGCGAGAGCTCAGATGCGGGAATTGTCCTCCGCCTGCGGTATCGTCCCCCGTATGACTGGGAGTCGATGCTTAGCTTCCTCGAAGCTCGCGCCATTCCGGGCGTAGAGGTAATAGAAAAAGGATGCTATCTCAGAACGGTTGAAATTGACGGCGCAATGGGGAGCATCGCAGTGACGCACTTGCCGCTGCAGCATAGCCTGAGCATTACCATCCGCTTTCCCGCAGTGCAATCTTTGCCAGCGATCGTGAATCGCGTGCGGCGGCTCTTCGATCTCGGGGCGGACATTGAAACGATTGACGAGCACCTTTCCAACGATGTTCGACTCGCGCCTTGGGTAGCACTTCGACCAGGTCTGCGCGCCCCCGGCGGCTGGGATGGCTTCGAGCTCGCGGTGCGCGCGGTCCTTGGCCAGCAGGTTAGCGTCGCCGCGGCACGCCGGCTTGCAGGACAACTCGTTACGCTCCACGCGAAACGCGTGCCCGGGCATGCCGGCGGCCATGCGGGTCTGACGCACGTGTTCCCAACGGCGAAGCTCCTTGCTACCGTCGCATCCATTGGATTGGGAATGCCAGCGGCCCGGCTGGATTCGCTAAGTGCACTAGCCCAGGCCGCCGCACATGACCCCAATCTGTTTCGACCTTCTGGAACGATGGAAGAGGTGATTGAGAAACTACAGTCTATACCCGGGATCGGGGAATGGACTGCGCAATATGTCGCTTTGCGAGCAGTACGCGAGATGGACGCGTTCCCCGCGTCGGATGTTGGATTACTTCGCGGAGCGGCAAGAGTGGATGGCGCACCGGCGACGCCAAAGAGCCTTCTGCTTCGCTCCGAATCGTGGAAGCCGTGGCGCGCGTATGCGGCGCAACATCTGTGGGCCGCCAGCGCCGCTCAGAATTTTGAGACCGACGCCTAGCAGTTGAGAAAACTACATACAAAATCGGTAAATTCATCTCCGATTGCGCAGATGAATCATGAAGTCCGGGTCGCAGCGGCCAAATTCGGAAGCTTCCAGTCAGATCGAACAAAATGGCATGTGTAGCCATGAGGGATTCGCTGGAGATAATCCTGATGTTCAGGCTCAGCCTCCCAAAAATCTCCTGCCTCCGACACCTCAGTGACAACCTTTGCCGGCCAAAGCCCCGATGCATTCACTTCCTTGATCGTCTGCTCGGCGATAGCCTTCTGGTTCTCTGAAGTGTAGAAGATGGCGGATCGATAGCTCTTCCCCACATCGTTACCCTGGCGATCGCGAGTCGTTGGATCGTGTATCTGAAAGAATACCTCCAGGATCTGTCTGAAGCTGATTTTCTCTGGATCGAAGATGATCTCAACAGCTTCGGCATGCGTGCCATGATTGCGGTAAGTCGCGTTGGGGACATCGCCACCGCTATACCCCACACGTGTGGAGAGGACTCCGGACCGATGGCGGAGCAACTCCTGCATACCCCAGAAACACCCTCCGGCGAGGATCGCGCGTTCCGTCTTTGTTTGCGTCATGATTACTCCTTGCCATGCTCTTTGAATAGGTCAGCATACGCGCCGTACCCTTCGCCTTCAAGTTCATCGAGGGGAATGAAACGGAGAGATGCCGAATTGATGCAATAGCGGAGGCCGCCTTGATCCTGTGGGCCATCCGGAAATACATGGCCAAGATGGCTGTCGCCATGGTTGGATCGAACTTCGATCCGCTCCATGCTGTGACTCGTATCCACGTTTTCGACAACGTTCTCCGCGTCGATCGGTTTGGTGAAGCTGGGCCAACCGCAGTTGCTGTCGAATTTATCGATGGAGGTGAAGAGTGGCTCGCCAGAGACGATGTCCACGTAGAGACCTGGTTCCTCGTGATCCCAGTATTCGTTTTCGAAAGGACGTTCTGTGCCATTCCGCTGCGTCACCTGATACTGCTCCGGAGTTAGACGGGCTATAGCGTTCGGGTTCTTTTCGTATTCGGGCATAATCGCTCCCTCGAGAGCTGATGGAGCAGCTCACTTCTCTATTCTGACACTCGGCCCCATAGAATGCTCTCGCCGAGAACCAGAGACCTTTTGGAAACTCGTATTATCCAGAATTTCAACCTGGTTCGGCCACACCCCACTACCCGCATCGTAAATAATCATGGATCGGAATGGAGATTTGCTTCAGTGAGGTGAACAGATTCGTTTTTATTGCACACAGAGCCAACGGCTCACTGACGCGGCATCGATAAATTTCCCTGCAGAACCACCAGGATCGTAGTCCGGTCGCGTCTACAATATGAGAACAACTGTTATGGAAAACGAAGACGCTCCAAACACCCCTCCCGACATCATCAATACCCCTGAGGCCATCGACGATTTCACTGAATCGTTTGGCACGCTCCTATCAGAGTTTGAAAAGACTCATGCCGGTCGATCGAAATCAGAGAACGCACAGAAAGAGGGCGTCGTAGTGTCGATCTCGTCAGACTCTGTATTCCTGGATATCGGCTTCAAAATCGAGGGCGTTCTCTCTCGAGAAGTGTTTGAGAACAATGCCGAAGGCGTTAGGGTTGGGGACAGGTTTCCAGTCTCGGTCAAGGGACGCAACGAGGAGGGATACTATGCCCTCTCGCGTCTGAAGATCGCACAACCAACGGACTGGTCATCTCTGGAAGAGGCCTATGCACAAAAAGCTACGGTCATGGGAATTGTCACTGGCATCGTCAAGGGCGGTCTCACGGTCGATGTCGGCGTCCGTGCCTTTATGCCTGCATCTCGCAGTGGGACGCGCGATGCAGCCGAGTTGGAGAAGCTTGTTGGTCAGGAGATTACCTGCCGCATCGTCAAACTCGATACCGCCGAAGAGGATGTCGTCGTTGACCGCCGCGTCATCCTCGAAGAACAGACCCGTCAACTGGAAAAGAAACTTTATTCAGAGATGAACGAGGGAGACATCGTCAGTGGCCAGGTCCGAAGCCTTACCAGCTATGGCGCCTTTGTCGATCTTGGCGGAGTGGATGGCCTGCTGCATATCAGCGATATCGCCTGGAGCCGAGTCAATAACCCCGAAGAAGTTCTCAATGTGGGTCAGCAGCTACAGGTCAAAATTCTGAAGCTTGATGCCGAAGGCAGGCGTATTTCGCTTGGACTCAAGCAGCTGCAACCGGAGCCATGGGACTCTGCTGCGGATCGGTATCAACTGGGTCAGCGTATTAGCGGGACCGTGAAACGCCTTACGGACTTCGGTGCGTTCATCGAAGTTGAGCCGGGAATTGAGGGGCTGATCCATGTTTCGGAGATGTCATGGGTTAACAAAGTGCGAAAGCCTGCGGATCTTCTGAAGCTTGATGACACGGTTGAGGCCGTCATCCTCTCAATCGCCCCGGCCGAGCGCCGTCTTTCCCTGGGACTCAAGCAGGCACTTGGTGATCCATGGGAAGCCGTCCCGCAAAAATTTCCCGCGGGTTCTGTTGTAGAGGGCCCGATTGCGCGACTGACAAAATTCGGGGCCTTTGTGCAACTGGCGGAAGGCATTGAGGGCCTGGTTCACATCAGCGAGATTAGCGCCGACAAACGCATCAACCATCCCCAGGATGTGCTGAAGACCGGGCAGATCGTCAAGGCCCAGGTGCTCGCTATCGATATGGAAAAGCGTCAGATCAAGCTGAGCATGAAGCAGCTGATTCCTACGGATCTGGACGAGTATCTTAGGGAACATGTAGTCGGTGACCTCGTATCGGGCCGTCTCATCGAGTACACAGGGAACAGCGCCATCGTGGAACTTAGCGAAGGCATTCGCGCTAATTGTGAGTTAACTGCAAAGACCGAACCGGATGCACCAAGTCAAAGCGAAGCCAAGCTTGATCTCTCTGCGTTGAGCTCCATGCTAAACGCTCGATGGAAGGGCGAGACGAAAGCTTCGAATGCGCAGGCTGACCCACTTCGCGTTGGTCAGATGCGCAACTTCAAGATTATTACGATTGATCGCGACAACAAACGAATCGACCTGGAATTGACGACGTAAGTGCCCGGCGCATAACTTCGATAGAGCGGATAGATTTCATTTAGAACACATATGATCGACCGACTCCGCTGGCTTTGATCGTACATGCAGGTACGCTAACTCTGATGCTCCAGGACAAGCCTTGCATGCGGAAATCGGTATTCTCAGGTCGCCCTGTGTCTACCAATAGATATTTAGGAAGAATTTGGTTGTCTTGCAATCGGTTGCATGGAATGATCTACCTTATGCACCGAATGAGAATGAATCGATGGGCCTACTAGGGTGGTTGGTTCTTGGAGCCTATTTCGTCCTAATGATTGGGGTCGGTTCTTGGGCTCGTAAAAAAGTTAAAAACGTAAGCGACTTCTTCACAGCCGGCGGCTCGATGCCGTGGTGGCTCGCCGGCATCTCCCATCACATGTCCGGATATAGCTCGGCGGTCTTTGTGGGATATGCAGCACTAGCCTATACATCAGGCATCACAGTGTACTTCTGGTGGGCTTCTTCGATTGCGCTTTCACTGCTGCTGGGACTGAATGTTTTTCCGGGGAAGTGGGCACGCATGAGGCAGCGTCTCAACGTGATCTCGCCGCTCGAATACTTGAAGACCCGCTACAACCTTCCCACGCAGCAGTTGTTGGGTTGGAGTGGCGCATTTTTGAAGATCTTCGACGTCGGCGCGAAATGGAGCGCATCTGCAATTCTGCTGCACGCATTTGCAGGTGTACCGTTCCTGTGGGGAGTTCTGCTGACTGGCGGTGTGACCGTAATTTACTCCGTAATGGGAGGACTTTGGGCGGATGCGCTCACCGACCTGAGTCAGTTTGTGATTCAGCTGGTAGCAGGTATCTCCATGTTAGTAGCGGTCCTGATCAAGCTGGGTGGCGTGAACTCTCTCTGGCGCATGTGGAAGCTTCTGCCACCGGACCATCTGAAGCCATTTCATGGAGACTACACGGTCTTATTCGCGGCAACGTATTTTTTTGTAAACATGCTTTCGTACAACGGTGGGAGCTGGAGCCTCGCGCAGAGGTTTCTTGCCTCGGCTACTCCGGCAGACGCTCGCCGGTCGTCACTGCTTTCCGCATTTCTTTACCTGCTCTGGCCGCCGGTTCTATTCTTTCCAATGTGGGCAGCCCCACTTATCTTTCCTCATTTGCAAGATCCTTCGGAATCCTATGCACTTCTTGCCAAGGAGTTGCTTCCTTCCGGCTTGATCGGTCTAGTGCTCGCAGGGTTGTTTGCGCATACGATGGCTATGACATCATCTGATGCCAACGCAGTTTCGGCAGTAATTGTTCGAGATATTCTTCCCGTCCTTCGCGGCGGACGAGCAAAGTTGCTGGATTCGCGGCAGCTTCTGCTGGGCCGCATTGTGACGTTCTTATTCTTGCTATTCAGTATGGTGCTTGCACTGTTTGCGTCGCACTTTGGCGGAGTCATCGGGATTGTAATCCTCTGGTATGGAGCGTTGAGCGGGCCTATTGCAATCCCGATCCTGCTCGGGCTGTTGCTTCCCTTCCGGAGAAGCGGGTCTGCCGCGGCGATCGGATGCTGGATTGCTGGCGCAGTGACGTTCGGCACTTTCAAGCTGTCCCCTCTGCAAGACTGGCTTGCTCCAAATCCACGCTTTACTAATGCGTTCACTGTGGGAGCACCCATGTTTGCTGCGTTTGTCACTTACATAGTGATCGGCTTCATCTCGCCTGCACCACGTGTCGCTCCTACAACATTACTCATGGCCCTCGATTCCGATATCGAGGAAACTGCACCACTTCGATAGGAAACCTTACAGGAAAACTTGATTTCATGAGCATCACAGCAGAGGCACCGAAAACTCCGATGGACATCCATATTGCTACCACACGCAAGGACCTGGGCCAAAAGGCGGCTGCAGATATTGCTGACGCAGTTCGCGCCGAGCTTCAGAAGAAACCGAGCCTTCGCATCGTTTTTGCGGCAGCCCCCAGCCAAAGCGAGATGTTGTCCGCTCTGATCGGTGAATCAGGTATCGACTGGACTCGTATCACAGCGTTTCACATGGATGAGTACATTGGACTGCCAATCAGCGCTCCTCAACGGTTCGGCAACTGGCTGCGTGAGGCCTTTTTCGATCATGTTCCTCTCGCTGGCTATTATTTAATTGAGCCGGGAGATGACCCAGAAGCTACGTGCAGCGAGTATGCGCTCAAACTTATTGAGGCTCCCATTGACTTTGTTCTTCTCGGCGTTGGCGCAAACGGACACCTGGCGTTCAACGATCCCCCTGCAGACCTGGAGGATCCGCTTGCAGTGAAGGTGGTCGAACTGGACGAAGTTTGCAGACAGCAACAGGTAGATGATGATTGCTTCGCGACGCTGGACGATGTGCCGCGTACGGCAATCTCACTGACGGTGCCCGCGCTGCTGAGTGGGCGAAGGCTTTTCTGTTGCATCCCGGGGACGAATAAGAGCGCGGCGGTTCGAGCTATGATTGAAGATCCCATCAGCGGTGAGTGTCCGGCAACCTCACTGCGAACACATCCGCACTGCACTGTGTATCTCGATAACGATTCGAGTGCGAGACTTGACCGATTCCCGGGAAGGAAGGCGCTTTGAGCGGAAGACAGATCCTTGGTCGTGATCCCCGTACTGGCCAATGCATTAGGGTCCTGGTCGAAGACGGACTGATCATCTCGATTGAGGAAAGCGAAGAGGCCACTGATCTTTGGATATCGCCGGGATTAGTTGATCTGCAGGTAAATGGGTACGCGGGGCTTGATTTTAATGATGAAGGCATCGTTCCGAAGACGGTTATAGAGCTGGTACGGGCTATGCTCAGGACCGGGGTTACCTGCTTCGCGCCAACCGTGATTACTGCATCAGAACCCATGATTCTGCGCAGTCTTCGGGCAATCGCCGAGGCACGTGCGAGCGACATGCTGGCTTCCACCTGCATACCGTTTGTGCACATGGAAGGGCCCCATATATCCCCGATTGATGGATACCGTGGGGCTCATCCTCTAGAGTTTGTGCGTCCTCCTTCTCTTGGAGAGTTTGATCGATGGCAAGAAGCCTGTGGCGGACTGGTTGGGCTTGTTACTCTTTCGCCTCACTTCGATCGATCGGATGAGTACATCGCCGCTCTTGCAGCTCGCAATGTTCATGTCTCCATTGGGCATACACATGCTTCGCCTGAGCAAATTCGGAGCGCGGTCGAGGCGGGTGCACGGTTATCGACGCATCTCGGAAACGGGGTCGCTACGCAGCTTGCTCGGCACCCAAACCCTATCTGGAGTCAGCTCGCGAATGATCAGCTAGCCGCATCCTTTATTGCAGATGGACACCATTTACCTGCCGAGACGTTCAAGGCGATGGTACGGGCAAAGGGCATGGATCGATCCCTGCTGATCTCCGACACTGTCTCCCTTGCCGGTATGCCTGCTGGAACATACACGGTACCAGTTGGAGGCAGGGTGGAACTTAGCGCTGACGGACGGCTCTCGATGGAAAGAATGTCTACCCTGGCAGGCGCTACGATTCCGCTTGTGCAATGTATTGGAAAGGCTGTGAACATGACCGGGTTGTCGCTTGCTGAAGTACTCACAATGGCTACCGTGAATCCTGGTCGCTTTGTCGACGGACGTGGTTTACTGCAGACGGGCATGCGAGCGGACCTCATTCGCTTCCAATGGGCCGGTGAAGTAACTATTCAAGAGATATGGCTGGCCGGCGAACTAATTCCTAACGCGGGATCTGCTCCATATCTGGTCTAACTTCAAGTTTTGTGGTTCCTACTTTAGACCACCTTCAAGGGGTATCGATGGGTTTCCTGGATCGGCGTAGCTTTATCCAACTTGCTGGCGCCAGTTTGTCGAGCACAGCTTTTTCGTCATTAGCGCAACCGAACCGGGTCCCAGACTCCGCAACTCCCCGGCTCGGACTGGTCGTACAGGTGAAGAAAGGCGGAACGTCCGAGGAAACCATCAAACATGTCCATGACTTGGGATTTCCAACCTGTCAGATTTTCTTCAATGAGTTGAGTATGCGCGAAGCTGCTCCTCTAACGGCTGCAATGAAGAAGTATGATGTGCGGGTTTCTGCGCTAAGTGAGCATAATCCTGGACCGAGGATCTTCGACTTTGACCAGGGCCCGTCCACGATCGGCATCGTTCCGCCAAAGTTTCGCAGGGAGCGGATCGACGCCCTGAAGCTTGCCGCAGATTTCGCCAGGACTTGCGATATTTCCGCTATCCATACTCACCTTGGCTTCATTCCAGAGGATCCAAACGATCCCCTCTATACGGCGGCAATTAATTCCATCAAAGAAGTTGCACGCCACTGCAAGGAGCAAGGTGTAATGCTTCTGTGCGAGACAGGCGAAGAGACTCCCATCACGATGCTGCGCATGATCCAGGATGTTGGCGTAGGGAATGTTTTCGTGAATCTCGATACGGCGAATCTGATTCTTTACGGCAAAGGTAATCCGGTGGATGCGATGGATGTCTTCGGGCCTCTGGTGCGCGGAACCCACATGAAGGATGGCCTGTTCCCGACGAATCCGCACACTCTCGGCGACGAAGTGGCGATTGGAACAGGAAAGGTTGACTTCCCTGCCCTCTTCAGAAAGCTGAAGGAAGTGAACTATACACGGACCATCACGATCGAACGAGAGATCTCTGGCCCACAGCAGATCGCTGACATCATGAAGTCAAAGACCTTCCTGCAAAACCTCATCGACAGAACATTTCGCAATCCTAACGGAAACTTATCATCCGCCCCTTAGAAAGCACTGCAAAACAAACCGAATCTTTCGATTTTTCAATCGATTTAAGCGAGCTTAGACTGAAAATGTATGCCACTAACCAAGCCGTTGCCTGCCCCCACTATTAGTGATGTAGCGAAGGCAGCTGGAGTCTCTACGGCAACCGTATCCCGGGCACTCAGCCGACCCGAAATGCTTCGCGAAGAGACGGTGGCACAGGTGCGTGCCTTGGCTACCCAGTTGGGCTACCTGCCTAACCCGATGGCACGTGCTCTCAGTACCGGGAAACAAGGCAATATAGCTATCGTCGTTCCCGATATAGCAAACCCGTTCTTCCCACCTCTGCTTCGTGCCGCGCAAACAACTGCAGACTCAGCAGGGTTCAGCGTGTTTCTTGGAGACTCTGATGAAGACCCTTCGAGAGAGCTGCGGCTGGTGAATAAACTGCTGATGCAGGTGGAGGGATTTATTCTTGCCTCGTCACGAATGCAGAATGAGCAGATCCTGGCGCTGGGACAGCGACAGCCGGTAGTGCTGATCAACCGTGATACGGCTGGATTACCACGTGTCTTGATCGATCCTGTCGCGGGAATCGATGCCGCAGTGACGCATCTTGCGAACTTCGGGCATAAAAGCCTGGTATACGTCAGCGGACCTGCGGCGTCATGGTCGGATCAGCAGCGACATCAGGCGGTGGAGCAGGCTTCGACGCGCCATAGGATCCGTATTCAGAGCGTCCACGCAAGGCATCCGAGCTTTGACGCCGGCAGAGAGATTACGGGAAGGATTCTTGAGTTGGACGCTACCGCGGCCATCGCGTTCGATGACTTTGTCGCTCACGGATTGCTCGCTGGTCTTGCGGAGAAAAGGATTATTGTTCCACGCGATTTCAGCGTGATTGGATGCGATGACGTGCTTGGTGCATCGACTTATCCAGCCCTTACCAGCGTTTCAGCACGTTGTGACGAGGCGGGACGCATGGCGGCCGACCTGTTGCTTGGTGTGCTGCAGACGGGTAAACGGGGTGATGTCCGGTGCATGTTGGAAACGTGGCTGGTGACGCGTGGCACCACCGGTCCTGCGCCTCACCGTCGTACGCGGAAGGCTACTAAGTTTGGCCGGTTCCGATCCTCCTCAACTGCGCCTACGGCCTGAGTTTTCCACTAAGCGGTATCAACTTCGGCAACTGAGATTTCATCTTCGATCACGCCGCTCAATAAATTAAGTCCGGCCGGTCGGGAGAAGGACAAATTGTTGCATGGATATGAGTTTCACACGTCCGAGCCCTAAAGAACGCTGGTACCTCGTCATAGCAAAATTAGGGGGAGACCTGCGAACCGCTTACGGGTGGGTGCGGTAGGAAAGGATGCGGAAGGGGCCGGCGTTGCCGTTGACGCTATTGGATTCGACGAGAACTTCGAAATGTGGCAGAGTGCCGTCTGGGCGTTTGAGCTGATTAAGAAATGGAAGGAGGGCGTCGTCGTTCAAGAGAAAATCAGTGATCGCCTCGGTACCGGCCATGGAGTTGCCTTCGACGACTAGGGCGTTGCCGTTCCGGTCGAGGTTGGAGATGAATGCCAGGACGCCGAGGACGTGTTGCTTCGGGTCTGAGTCGGAGGCGAAATAGCGGTCGGGCTCTCCGGCCTGGGGATGGCGGTTGATGAAGCTATAGATGTGATGGACGCCATCGTTGGAGCCGTAGAAGTTCATCTGGGACTCGTAGAGCTCGAGCCAGGGATTCGCGCCGCGGGCTCCAGAGAGGATGATGTTGCCCTGCTTGAGTTCCTCCACGCTGAGATCTCGAGAATACTTCAGGATGAGGCGATCGGAAGAGGCGATCGGAAGCTGCTGAATGCGGCGAAAGAGGTTGAGGTCGACGAAGGAGGTGTAGCGACGATTGGCGATGTTGCGAATCTCGTCGGCCCGATCGCGTGGGAGGCCTTGGAGCTCCTGATTGAAGTCGTGACCGAGGTACTCGGCCAACGTGGTGTCCTTCTTGGTCATCCAGTGCAGAAGCACCAGGCCGTTGTCGGCGGCTATAAAAGTCGTTGGACGAGAGGGCTGGAAGATTCGGCTCCAGAGAGGATGGAGTGGCAGTGAAACGGAACGCTGGGCGCGATAATGCACGGACCATAGAGCAAGTGAGAGGCCCACGACGATGAGTCCCAGGAGACAGCAGGGGAGAAAAAGAGGGTTTGTAATCCACTTGGTCCGCGAGGGGACCTCAGCGGTTATAAATGGCAGTTCTGTGATGAGCTGAGGAGCGGGAGGGGCTTTAGAGATGGGGACCACCATCGGGGCTGTGCGATCGAAGCGCACGATGTACTCACCTTTAGGAACGGTCACACGAAACGTGTCTATGGGGAAGTCCGAGGCATACTGCTCGAGTCTTTGGCGGAGGCGCACCATATGTGAGCGAACGATGGTATCGACGCCGGGATTGAATTCATCGCCGCGTTTAAAGACCTCGACGGCAATGTTCTGTTCGTTGAGAAGCGCGGTGTGTTTAAGCAGCGTCTGTTCCGCCAGATAGAGCAGGAGCTGCGATAGGCGCGAAGACTTGGAAAAGCGTGAGGAATTGACGATCCGCAAGACCGCCTGCCAACGCTCATCTCCCATTAAAGAAGATGATGTGTGCGAAGAGAGTTTTGGCAAAAGCGCTGACACTTTTTAATTATGAAGAACACTTATGAAATTTCGGTAAACCGTAATTCGAGACAGGTATGAAGTTGATTTGCTTTCAATGACTTCCATACTTGTCACATTGTGAAATCACATTGTGACGGTGAAATGAGACTGTCTTGAAAGTTATTGGCTCTCTAGCGTTGAGAGCAGTAGGAGCGAGGTGGCCGGCAATTCTGCCGTGCGATCGCTCGAATCGGAGAGCCAGCGTGAATCGCAAACTTTATCTTCTCTTTATCGTCGTCTTTCTGACGTTTTCCAGAGTCTCTTTCGGCCAGGCAAACGCTGTGGACGCTGCAGTCAATGGCTATGTGCTCGATCCTTCGAAGGGTTCAATTGGCGGATCGCACATTACTCTTATCAACGTCGGCACAGGGGTCTCACAGGAGACTACGACCGATGCCAATGGCTACTATCGGTTTCCCCTGGTGCATGTTGGCACGTACCGTCTGGAGGCTACAGCAGACGGCTTCCAGAAGACGACGCAGGAGGGGCTCCTACTCAACGTGGGCCAGGAGGCTCGGATCGACATCTCTCTCGCAGTGGGGAATACCTCGGAGACGGTGCAAGTGGATGCGGGTGCGAGCCTGATGGATACAGGTACCTCAACCATCGGAGCTGTGCTCGATCAGCATGAGATCGAGAATCTTCCGATCGCGTCGCGCAACCTATTCAATTATCTTCTGCTCTCGCCGGGGGTGATCGGCATTCCGACGAACACGTTCTCGACAACTCAGTTCACCTTTGGCGGAACAGAGCGCTCGCAGTGGAATCTGGACGGATTGGACAATACGCAGCATGGTTCTAACCGGCAGATTCGACTGATTATTGTTACACCGGAGGCGGTGGCTCAGACCCAAACACTATCGAGTGGTTATTCGGCGGAGTTTGGCCGCGCGGCGGGAGGACAGATTAATGTCGTGTTGAAGTCAGGAACGAATCAGTTTCACGGCTCGGCGCTGGGCCAGTGGCGGCCACTGGATCTCCAAGCGATTCCGACACTGGCGAAGGCGCAGCCCGACCGCAGCTGGTGGGACGTCGCCTTTACGCTGGGAGGTCCGATCATCAAGGACAAGCTCTTCTTCTTTGGGCAATATGAGAACAATCCCTATACTCTTCCCCAGGCGATTACGATCACTCCGACCAATGCCGCGGCCTTGGGACTGGCGTCGGATCAGATTGGGACCGCTCCCTTTGGGGAGACCTATCGAACCCTTGTGGGAAAAGTGGATTTCAACTTGAATGCGAAGAACAGCGGCTATGTTCGCTATGCGCGTTTCACCAATCAACAGCCCAACAACGCAAGCGGACTGACGATCGCGGATCGTGGATCGCATTACACCGATCACCAGAACGGCGGCGGCCTGCAACTAGCAACCGTGATCTCCGATCACCTGCTGAACGAAATACGCTTCGGCATGATTCAGCGCGATACAGGAAACTTTCCCCTGGTGAATGGATCGCCTTACGGCAATGCGCTGATCAACATCAGCAGTGTAGCCAATATCGGATTCAGCCCTTTGACAACGACGACCACGACTGAACGCAGCACGAGTGTGTTGGACAATGTTACCTGGACGCGTGGGCGCCACACCTTCAAATTTGGGGGCGAGTTCGATCACGAGCTTTTTGCCAACCTTTCGGGAACGGCTCCTACGTTCAGCTTCAACGGTCTGGCCGCGGATGATGCCACCAAGCGTCCGGCGGTGAGCTCGCTGGATCAGTTCCTCGATACGGTTGCAGGCAAAATAGACCCTGCAACGGGCAAGTCGTATACCTACAGCACCCTGACTACTTATGGCGGCGATCCAGCAATTCGAATTGCCTTCAACTTCCTGAACTTCTTCGCACAGGATGAAATTCGTTTCAGTCAGAACTTGAGCATAAACGTGGGCGCGCGCTATGAGGCGATTCTGTTTCCAACGTTCGATGCGCAGGCTCCGTATCCACTATCTCGCAGCGTTCGCAACGATTATTCCAACATCGCTCCACGTATCGGTCTGACCTGGTCTCCCTTCGGATCGAAGACCGTGGTGCATGCGGCGTATGGAATGTATTACGACGTTCCCGGCCTTGGTACCTTCTATAACGCCGCGCAGGTGAACGGTCACCGTCTGCTGAACTATCTGGTGATGGGCGGAGCGGCGGGAGCCCCAGTCTTTCCCAATGTACCCGACCTGAGTGGCTCGGCTTCTCCAGTCAAGCCGAGCATAACGGCCTTCAATCCCGACTTTCACGACGCATACCAGCATCAGGCGAATCTGCAGGTCCAACAGGATCTGGGGCACAACTATCAGTTGACGGTGGGATATCAGTTTGCGAGTCTGCGGCATGGCCTTTACTATACCGACACCAACCTGACCCCGTCGGGGGCCACCCTGCCGGACGGGCGACCAATCTTCCTGGGCACGGGGAAGCGACCCAACCCCAATTTTGGCGCTATCAATCTGATTCGTAGTGGAGCGAACACGAACTTCAATGGAGGCTTTGTAAGTCTCCAGAAACGGCTCGCGCGCGGCTTCGAATTCACCGTCAACTATATGTACTCTCATGCTCTCGCCGATAACATCGGCGAAGGGGGAAGCACCAGCGACCCGACCAACCTAGAGCGCGACTATGGCAACGCAGACAACGACACGCGGCATAACCTGGTGATCCAGGGGATCTACCAGACTTCGTTCCGAGCACGTTCGCTACGCTGGGCGAACGGCTTTGAGTTCTCCTCGATGACCTTCCTCAACTCCGGTTATCCGATCAACCCCATCGATGGAACGGATCTGAATTTGGATGGCGTAACCAATGATCGCCGACCTTTTGTAGCCCGCAACAGCCTTCGCGGAAGCGGCTTGTCACAGGAGGACGCGCAGATCAAGCGGTACTTCAACTTTGGCGATAGATTCCATCTAGCAGCGTTTGCTCAGGCGGAGAATCTGCTGAACACTAACAATTTGAACTGCAATACGACGAGCGGATGCACGGGCGCAGTCATCAATGCGATGAATGCCAAAAACTTCCTCGCACAGAACTCGGCGCGGACTTCACGCAATACGCAGTTCGGACTGAGCCTGAAGTTTTAAAGCTCCGTAACCTCGCTGGCGCAGAAGACCGGCGGTCTTCTGCGCCAGGATTGTTCATCTTCGCCGGGAGCTTCGCGCATGCAGCTTCGTTCCATTGCGTTTTTGGTTATAACAGCGGTCCTTACCCTGGCTCCGGCTGGATCGGCTCAGATCCTTCCGAAGCCGCTTCATCTCGAGCATGCAATTCAGGACAAGAACTTCTATCTGTTTTCGGCGATCGAAAACGACTCCAAGGTACGCGCTGCGCTGCTGGCCGATAAGGAGTTGCGGGAGATCGGCACAGAACGTAAGCAGTATCTCAATCTTGCACTACGATCCTGCAAGGGAGGCGCGGTCTGCACGATGAGGAGTCTTCTATGGACGGAAGAGGAGATTCGCATTGTCTCCTTCGCTCTTGAAAGGCTTTATCGCGAGAACGCGGCGATGCGGGAGATGGTCGACCAGGATCTTCGATCAAGTGGGACGTATGTTCTTTATCAAAGCAAGGGCGGAGAGAATCTTCTGGTTGCCTCGTGGGAGATATGCGCTCGCGGTATGAATAATGTGATCGCTGTCTACGGACAGGGCGCGGTTCCTCGCTATCCACCGATCGATTCCATCTCCTTCGATGTGAGCTCGCAGGAGTTTCAGCAGAAGACAACGGCTCTGGCGCAGGGGCTGGGAGCAGAGCCTGCGGACTCGGAACTCTTCTTCTCTTCCTCACTCAAGACCGCACTCGTGTTGTTGGCGATGAACCGCCGCGATGAAGCAGGACGAGAAGAGCCGATGGAAGCGCTAGCGAACGTCGCTGCGATCAAGACAATTCACGGGGTCGACTGGAGTAGGTATCCATACTCGGTGATTGTGGTTCCGGGCGCAGGACCGAGCGATCCGAATACGGCTCTATCCGAGGCCGGCCGGGCTCGTACAGGGCTTGCGGCGGAGGCCTATCATGCGGGTAAGGCTCCGTTCATCCTGGTCTCTGGGGGCTACGTACATCCTTCGCAGACGCGTTTCGCGGAAGCGCTTGAGATGAAGAAGGCTCTGCTGGCGGACTATCACGTTCCTGAGGCGGCGATCCTGATCGATCCCCATGCACGGCATACGACAACGAATCTGCGAAACGCGGTACGGGAAATCTATCGCTACAGCATTCCCATGGAGAAAGCGGTGCTTGTGATTAGCGATAAAGGACAGATCGACGGGATTGCAAGCCAAGCCTTTGCGTATCGATGTCTGAAGGAGATGGGATATCTGCCTTACAAGATCACCGATCGTCCGTCCGAGACAAGCGTGGTCTTCCTTCCAAAGATCGAGTCACTTCAGCAGGATCCACTTGATCCTCTTGATCCGTAAAGCGGATGCGGGGACATAGCTTTTCAAGAACAGATTGGAGATGAAGATGAATCGTAAACCATCGACCGCAGCGCTATTAATCGCCATGCTGTCCTTTCCGCAGGCGGCTTATCCTTGGGGCGTTCGCGCCCACTCGGTAATTGATCGCACGGCAGTGGATTTGCTGCCGGAAGATGGACCGATCTTTCTGAAGAAGTACGTGGACTATATCGGAGGATCTGCGAGCATCCCCGATACGTGGCGTGGGGCGTCGGAGCCATTCTCGAAGATCGAAGAAGATCGTAATCACGGATGGTTTCGTGAACAGTTTGCTTTTATGAAGGTAATTCCTCGCTCCAGGTATGAGTTTGTGCTGGAACTATACCGGGAGAATCTTCGAATTCGAAAGAGCGATCCTGAAAACGCAAAGCGAATGAACGCGCGCTGGACTGGCACGTTGCCTTATGCTGCAGCCGAGGTCTACGGACGCCTCGTGGCGGATATGCGTCTGCTACGGCGAGAGCGAGCCGCGGGCAGAGATACAACGTTTTTAGAGCAAACCTGCGCTTTTTATGTTGCGTGGATGGGGCATTACATCGGCGATGGAGCGCAGCCGCTGCACGATACGATTCACCACGATGGATGGCAGGGGCCGGATCCGAAGGGATATACGCGCGATACCAAAATTCATGGGCGTTTCGAGTCAGCCTATGTGGATGCGATTGGCCTCACCGAACAAGACATCGCTCCCCGTATAGGCACGCCCGGACATCTTCAAGGGGATGTGTTCGAGCTGATCCTTGCTCATCTCGATGAATCGGGAGGTAAAGTCGAGGCTATTTATGAGATGGATAAACGAGGTGCCTTCGATGATGCGCATGATCAAGAGGCGAGGGAGATGGTCTATAGTCGGACCGCGGCTGGAGCCAGGATGCTTCGCGATCTGGTGTACCGCGCATGGCTTGAGAGCGCTCTGTCTACGACGCTTGAGAAGCCAGGTCCAATTGACCCGAATCATCCGCATTACAATCCGGAGACGGGTTCGGCTCCCGCTAACGTATCGCCAGATGTGGTGCATCGGTAGGCGCTGCCGACTGGCTTCCGCTAAGAACAACTATCAGTGAAATTTACCGTGAAAAGTGAAGGCGGTTGAGAGGTTCGCGCTCTTCATGGCTGCCGCCGCCTTTCGCCCGAGGCCTAAAGTTCCAGATTGTCAACCATCTGGGAGTTGGGCGGTTCGCTCTACACAACGGCGCTTTTGGGAGTAATCGCGCAAGCGCGGTGTTCCGTATCCATGTATGCCTTAGCTTTGTTCCAGCTTTTGGGGTAAAAGATTGGTACGTGCGATCAGGCGGGAGGCACCGTCTTTGTCTATGATTCGTTCAGGATGAGGAACCGGACGCATGAATAAAGCGGATGGTCACGAGACAGCAGACCGCCTCTCTGCAATTGTTGCTAACTCCCTGGACACTCAGGTGAAGACGCAAGATCTGGCGCGCCAAGCGTATCAAAGCCGCACTCAGTTCCACAGGTTGTTCCGAACAGTGGTCGAAGAGACTCCGGGAGCCATGCGACGACGGCTCTTATTGGAAAGAGCGGCATATCAGCTGGCACATACCGGAATGTCGGTCACGGACGTCGCCCTGGATGCCAATTACGGTTCGTTGGAGGCGTTCACTCGTGCTTTTCGAAAAGCTTTTCGGACCTCTCCCAGCCTTTGCCGGCGCATCCGTGATCCGCACTTTCACCTGCCGGCGTCCAACAAAATTCACTTTCTTGCACCTGGTTCCCCAACAAAAGGAGGAGACATGGATTTATTCGATCGCTTCGCAGGCAACGACTCCTGGCATACGCGGCGTTTGCTGGAGTACGCCAATACTTTGACAGAGGAGCAACTGGATCAGCCGCTGCCCACCGTCATAGAGCTGCTGCCCTGGCGGGAGTCAAATAAGACTCTAAGGCAGTTGTTGGAAAACATCGTCTTCACGAAAGAAGTCTGGACCGCCGCCCTCTCCGGAGCCGATATGGATGTGAACGGCCCTCCCAAATCGCAGCGCTCTCCGCAAGCTATGCTGCAAAGGCTCGAAAAGACCGATGCTGAACTACATCGTATTTTAAGGGACGTCCGAAATCGCTCCGCATGGGATGACACGTTCGTTGATGCTCTGTGCGAACCAGCTGAGACCTTCACGTTCGGCGGCGTCTTTACCCATATCATGACATTTAACGCACATCGTCGATTGATGGCCTTGCACGCTCTACGCCAACTCGGCGTCCAAACCGAAGGTTTCGGCGATCCTATGGAATATGAGGAAAGCGTGGCGCCTTGGAACCAGCAGGTCGCTCTCAAAACTCCCTAAAAAGCCACAACACTCCTAAAGTTCCTCCTAAGCAATTGCTCTGGGGAAGGTAAGGGACCAGGTCATCACAAATCTCAAAGATCTGGGAGTTTAGGCTATACGAGGACGGAACTGCTGCTGCGATTCAACGGCGCACGTCGAGCGGGATCCGGTCCTCGCGCCTTTGCTCGCCTTTGCTCATATAACCAAAGCCACTCCCATGATTCGCACCATCAAAATCGTCCGAGGCGGAAAGTAGATTTGCCTAAAACATCGTATTGCGACATAATATACATGTACGGAAAGATCAAAGTTATCGATGAAATCGGATGAACACGAATTCGACCACATACTTTCCGAGCTGGCATCTTTCCGCTATCTCCTTCGTAAATTCCTCCGTTTCAGCGAGAGCGCTGCGCGTGAGGTAGATATCACACCGCAACAACATCAACTCATGCTTGGCATCGCCGGTTTTACCGGCAGCGGCAAGGCCACCGTGTCTGAGCTGGCAGAGTTTTTGCAGGAGCGACATCACTCCGTAGTGGGTTTGATCGACCGGGCTGTTCTCAGCGGCTTGGTTCGCCGTGAGAGCGAGCCGTCCGATCGTCGGATCGTCGTCGTCTCTCTCACATCGCGGGGCCGCGGCATCTTGAAAAAGCTTTCGGTTAAGCATCGCGACGAACTGAATCGATTGCACGAAGAACTACTGAGGTTTGCGACAAAAGGCAAGCTGAAGTCGGTTTCGGAATCGTCAACAACGCATACATCTGATAAGGAAAGTCCTCGTACTGTGACTCATTTATGAAAGAACATCAAGGCTGGAGAAGTTTTCTTCGGCATCCGTTACTTCGCAAATACGCTCCGCTGGTCCACGAGGACCTCACCGCTGTCTATGCTCGCGACCTCCAAAAATGGCTCATCATTGCACCCATCATCGGAGTCACTACCGGGCTCGCAATTACCGTAATTGCGGTTGTCATCCTACAGAAGATGTGGCCTCCCGTTCTGCACTACTACCTCGCCCATCATTGGGCCATCGTTCCAGGGCTCGTCCTGGCATTTCTGTTGGCCGGCCTCATCATGCAGTTCCTCACGCCCGATCCCGATGAACATTCCACGGAAGAAGTTATTCGGTCGTATCACGAGCATCAGGGACACATGAATCTGCGCCCTTTCGGGGCCAAAATCCTGGCCGCTGCCGCAACTGTGGGTCTTGGAGGCAGTGCTGCTCTTGAAGGTCCGAGCATCTATGGCGGCGGCGCCATCGGCTCGTGGATCTGGGCGCGGTTCCGTTCCTTCCGCGGCTTTCATCTCGACGCCCGTGATCGACGCATCATGCTCATCTGCGGCGCTGCAGCGGGCATGTCCGCCGTCTTTCGCGCTCCACTCACAGGCATCGTGTTCGCGCTTGAAATGCCGTACAAGGATGATCTCGCGCATGAAGCTCTCTTACCCTCGCTTATTGCGTCCGTCGTCTCCTTCATGACGCTTAGTTCTTTTCTCGGCAGTGATCCGCTCTTTGACTTCGCATCTGCCACATCCTTCACTCGCAAAGATCTGCTCTGGAGCGCGCTGCTTGGCCTTATCATTGGCCTGTTAGCGATGGCATTCGTCATCACCTTCCGCCGCGTTCGCACCTTCTGCGTCGATCTGGCATGGCCGCACTGGGCTAAGATGTCTGCCGGCGGTCTTCTCACCGGCTTGTGCGGTCTTCTCTTCCTGCAGTTCTACAACGGCGGTCTGGTGCCCCTCGGCCCGAACTACGAAGCCGTGGACATCATCCTCGCCAGTCCCCACAGCAGCCTTGAGTTGGTGACCTTTGGCGTCTTCAAGCTGGCAGCCACCATCTTTACCTTGGGCGTTGGCGGCGTCAGCGCCATGTTCGTACCTCTCTTCCTCTCTGGGGGCGCCTTCGGTCTGGCCTTCTCGCAGTCGATCGTGCACAGCACGATACCTGCGCTCTATGCGGCGGTCGGCATGGCCTGCTTCATCTCCGCAGGCTACAAGACTCCGCTCGCCGCCGTCGTCTTCGTTGCAGAGGCAACAGGTGGACATGCCTTCATCATTCCTGCACTTATCGGGTCGGCAGTCGCCTACGCGGTATCCGGCGATGCTTCGGCATCTGGGGATCAGCGCCTGCACGAGGCGGTGCGCGTCACCGAACTGCAGGACCTTCCAGTCAGCCAGATCATGCAGACCGAAATGATCTCAACTTCCGCCGCTATCACTCTGCGGGAGTTCACCGCCATGCTTTCCCCGCATACACGACATGAGATATTCCCGGTTATCGACGACGGCAAAATCGTCGGCACCTGCAGCCTCTGGTCGCTCAGTCAGGTCCCACCAGAAAAATGGGGAACCACGCGTGTGCGCGACATCATGCAGCGCCGGGTTCAGAAAGTTCCTCCGGACACAAACGCGACGGAGGCGCTTCGATTGTTGCTCGCGCAAGACTGCGAGCCTATGCTCCTGGCGGTTCAGGCCAGAGATAAAGTTGTTGGTGTCGTAACCAAGACAAACATATTGCAAGCATTGAAACTGCGAAGAGAGAGTATGGCGGAGACGGCAGAAACCCCGCTTGTCTCTACTGGCGGTGAGGTCCTCTGATACTAAGTTGACCTTCAGCTGAGCCCGGTGTCTGCCTCGATCAGTGCTTCTTTGCGAGCAAAGAGGAAATCTCCATGGCGGATACTCCGGTTTCAAATGCAACAAAACTGAGCTCAGGGGACTTCACAAAACATCAGTTCGGCGTTGCTCTAGAGCCGCAGGTCATCAAAATATGCTGCATCGCGGTCATGGTGGGCATCATCGGCGGCCTTGTCGCCCAGGGCCTGCTAGAGCTCATCTATTTCTTCACTAACCTTATTTTTTACGGCAGGCTATCTTTCGCAGTTAGCAATCCGGCCAACAATCATCTCGGCCTCTTGGTCATTCTCATTCCGCCAATCGGCGGTCTGATCGTCGGTCTCCTCATCTACTTTCTTGAGCCTACGCTCAAGGGCCACGGCATACCTGAAGCGATGGAGGCCGTACTTTTCGGTCACAGCCGCATGCGCCTTCGTGTCGCCATCCTTAAACCCCTGGCCACCGCCTTCGCCATCGGCACAGGCGGTCCCTTCGGCGCGGAAGGTCCAATCATTCAGACCGGTGGTGCCATCGGCTCTCTCCTAGGCCAGGCCCTCGGACTCACACCCTATTATCGTCGTGTCTTGTTGGCTTGCGGTGCTGCCGCCGGCATGGCTGCCACATTCACCGCTCCACTAGCTGGCATCCTTGTCGCTGTTGAATTGCTGCTCTTTGAGCTGCGCGCGCGCTCCTTTATCCCCGTGGCACTAGCTTCCGCCGCAGCTACTGGTGTACGAATCTACTTTGCCGGTTGGAACCCGTTGTTTCCAACGCCGGCATTCAAGCTCACAGGCGTGAACGAGCTGTGGCTCTTCGCGCTCATGGGGATCCTGATGGGCCTGGTCGGTCTGTGCATGATCCGCACGCTCGATTGGCTCGAAGACTTCTTCGACAAACTTCCCTTCAAATACGCGACCATCTGGTCTCCGGCAATAGGCGCGCTCATCCTCGGCGTCATCGGATATTTTGTTCCGCAGGTCTTCGGCACCAGTTACGACACCATCCGAGAAATGCTCAACGATCACCTTAGCGTCGCCAGCCTCATCAGCATTGCGCTGGCCAAATTTTGGGCGCTCGTCATCTCACTCGGTTCAGGCACAACCGGCGGCGTCTTTGCGCCATCCCTCGTTGTCGGTGGAGGACTCGGTTCTGCCTACGCCACGGTATGCCAGCATTTCTTTCCGCGTCTCGTCAGCGACCCGGCTTTCTATTCGCTCGTAGCCATGGCCGCTGTCTTTGGCGGCATTGCGCGCGCGCCCTTCACCAGCATCGTCTTCCTCTTCGAACTCAGCCACAATCCCAACTCTCTCCTGCCCCTTGTCGTCTCCGTCATGATCGCCGATGGATTCGTCCGTCTCTGCAGCCGCGATTCCATCATGACCATCAAACTCGTCAAGCGCGGCCTCATCATCAGCCAGGACTACTCCGTCCCCGTGCTGATGCGCGCCAGTATCGATCAAGTGATGAAGAGAGAATTCAACATCGTTCACAGCGATGAGACATTGCAATCCGTCATCGAAAAGTACAAGCCGAGTGAGATCGGTTTCGTCCCCGTCGTCAACGCGGATGAAACGCTGCTGGGCATCGTGGAAGCACATGACCTTATGCGTATCGAGCCGCCCGATCACCACTTCACTATGCAAGAGCTCGCACGTCAAGACTACGTGCTCGCCTATCCCGGCGAATCCGTCGATCAGGTACATCGCTCCATGATGCTCAAAGATGTTGAGAACGCCGTGGTGGTTCAATCCCGGCAAACGATGAACGTCGTCGGCATCGTTCGCGCCAATGACATTCTGCAGCTTCGCCGCTGGCTGCTCGAAGAAGAGACAGGGGATTTGCGCCGCACAACTCTCGATCAACTCGCGCGCAACCTCGAGTAGCAGGATCGCAAATCCGTCGTACTATTGTCTCGTCTCTGAGGAGATGATCTAACCAAATCGCTCTATTTCCTGCTGAACGCCTATCGCACGCTCTATATAGCTACTCTTGGTCTCCTGGTTTCAGCACAAATGGGATCTGGATTCACCCTCCTCTTGCGCTGCGAGGCAAGTCTGACACTCGAGACGGTAAACTGATTTAGATACCTCTCTTTCATAAGGGATCAAGCTTCCCAAGTGATTTGTATCGAACAGCCGATGGCGAACAATACCGCGAGATTGACTACAACACGCCAATTGATTTTCCGCGACTCCATTACTTTTCTGAGTCTGACGGCGATCACCGCCCTGCTGTTTGTTGTCACTCTTTTTTTGTTTCGTTCTTTTCAGGAACACCGTGGGGAGCTCGCAAAACGCTGGTCGGATCGTGGCAGAGCAGCCTTGCGGACGAATAGATCCGATCAGGCGATCACGTTCTACCGAACTGCGTTGTCCTACGCACCGGGAGAACGGAGCTATGAGTTGATGCTGGCTGAGGCTCTGGCGCAGGCGGGCAGGACCGAGGAGGCCTATAACTACTTCATAGGGTTACGAGAGGAACGTCCAGGAGATGGATTCATCAATCTGCAACTCGCTCGTCTTACCGCAAGAAAGCATGACATACAAGGCTCAATCAATTTCTATCGTGCTTCTATCTATGGAGATTGGGAAGGAGATGGGGCCAAACGGCGACGCGAGGTTCGACTTGAACTGGCACGTTATCTCATCGAGCAACGACAGCTCGGACCGGCGAAAGCAGAACTGCTGGTAACCGCGGGGAACGCTCCCGATGATCCGGAACTCGACGTGACGCTCGCTAATCTGCTGGAACAGGCTGCCGCCTCCTCAGAGGCGATGGACTTTTTTCAGAAGGCTCTTGCACGCCAACCTCACGATCAAATCGTACTGAGTGAGGCCGGCAGACTTGCATATCGCCGCGGCGACTATACGATGGCCCTCGCATTGCTCGAACGAGCAGTGCGAGAGCAGTCCGGAAATGAAGAGAACGCCGTACTGCTGATGCAGATCCGACGCATTCTGCAGCTTGTACCCAGCGAAGCGTTGTCAGCGCAAGAGAGAGTAGATCGTATTCTCACTGATCGAGCAATCGCCAAGACCCGTTGGAACACATGTACCGCCCCGACCGACGGATCGCAATCTTTAGCCGCCCGTTGGGCGGGCCCAGATGCCACGACGAGCCGCTCCCAACTTCTCCATGATTCCGACAAACAAAAAACGGCATTGCAGTTGATCTACGATACCGAGGTCCAAACTAGCCAACATTGTGCGGCTCCCACCGGAGACGATGCACTGCTTCTTTTGCTGGCGCAATCGTCCGCAAGGAAAGGGGGCGGCCATTAACGCAACATCACAGCTACCGAGGCCACCAATCGCTCCGGACTCAGTGCCATCTATCCCGGGACGCGAGGAGCGGATCTTGCTCTTGCTGTCCATCTTTATTGGCATCATCTCCGGGTTACTGGTTGTGTCTTTCCGCATGGCGATAGCCTGGGTGAATGTGCTGTTGCTCGGCTCTTCGCCGGGGCCCCGGCAACTGAGGCTACTGATTGCGCCGACCGTCGTCGGGCTTATCGTTGCAGTACTGACCCGCTTCGTCTTTCCAGGGGTGCGGGGCAGCGGCATCAACCAGACTAAAGCCGCGATGTATATCCACAACGGATATATCTCGTTCCGTACAGTTTGCGGTAAATTTCTCCTCTCTGCCTTAGCGATCGGTGGCGGTCATTCCCTCGGCCCAGAAGATCCTTCGTTACAGATCGGCGCTGGCGTGGCTTCACTCATCAGCAGGAGACTCCAGCTCTCCAAAGCGCGCCTTCGCATCTTTGCGCCGGTAGGTGCGGCAGCAGGCCTCGCTGCCGCGTTCAATGCACCCATCTCGGCAATTTTGTTCGTCATCGAGGAGGTAATTGGGCAATGGAGCGCAGGTGTACTGGGGTCAATTGTGCTGGCGACAATTTCGAGTGTAGTCGTTGCACGGTGGTTTTGGGGGGCGGAGCCCATGTTCCGCGTGCCTACCGTTATCCTGCGCGATCCACGCGAGTTGCTGGCTTACGCAGTTTTGGGAATCTTCGGAGGAATTGCCTCGCTCGCTTTCTCCAAGTCGCTGGAATATCTTCGACCCAAGTTGAAGAGTGCAGCGACATCATCGCAGATGTTACAGCCCGCGGCGGCGGGATTCCTCGTAGGCTGCATTGGCTACTTTGGCCTACCTCAGGTCATGGGTGCTGGCTACGATGTCATCGATCAGGCGATGCACGCGCAGTTTGCATGGAAGATGCTACTGGTACTCGCCATTTTCAAAATTATCGCGACAACTTTATCATTTGCCAGCGGAACACCCGGGGGTATGTTCGCTCCGACGTTGTTCATTGGAGCAATGCTGGGAGCGTCCGTCGGTTCGTTTGAGAAACTCTTCTTCCCGCATCTCACTGGTTCAGTCGGCTCCTATGCCCTAGTCGGGATGGGAGTTCTTTTCGCAGCTTTTCTCAGAGCGCCGTTCACCTCAGTCTTTATGGTGATGGAGGTCAGCGGGAATTATTCGATCGTAGTACCGGTTATCCTTGCGAATACCATCGCCTATTTGATCTCGCGGTCCCTTCAGCCAGTCCCTATCTTCGAGGTTTTGACCCATGAGGATGGCCTTTATTTACCCTCCATGGAAGAGCAACGCGAAGAGCGTGATCTTCATTTGGAAGATGCTCTGCAACCAATCGTTGTCCCGATCCTTCAAGGCTCGGAAGTGATATCGGAAGCGATGCGCTCGTTGACGAAATATGGGGAGATTCAGGATTTATCTCCAATCTTGGTCCATTGTCGCGACGGCCTTTGGTATACCGCGACCAAACAGGAGCTGGATACGTTGTCGGCCGAGATGTCGACGGACCAGGTCGCCTTCAATACCGCTCGTCTCGATGAGAAGCTCGGAGCGGAACGGACTCCGCTACTCTTTCCCGATTTGCCCTTATCGAGTGCTCTTCCACATTTTCAGCGTTGGCCCCTGCTTCCTGTAATCAATCGAGCTCTTCGTGGAGCACTCGAAGGAGCCGTTTCACTTGAGGATGTACTTGAACGCTATCAACAGCGTTGATATTTTCCTTGTCTTCCGTCCACACTTCCCCTTGCAGTCGCGTGGCGGACCATACATTTATCGGCACTAATCGGGTAAGATTTGCCACAGCATCAATTGCCCAGACGGTATCTGATTCCAAGGAGCTGACGCAGCCATATGAGAATGACACGGCGCGAGTTCAATGCACTGAGCGCAGGCACTCTTCTCTCATCTCTTACATCTGTCGAGAATGTTGCAGTAGTAGCGATGGACTCAAGTGATTCTCCAGTCTCTCTCCCGTGGTACAGGACAATCAAACGTATTGGCCAGACGAATTTCAACGAGCATGATGGTGATTCGCAGAATGTAGAGCAGTGGGCAGACTTCTGGAAGTCGGCGAAGGTGCAGGCGGTAGCTCTATCTGTTTCAGGGCCGGTCGCGTTTTATCCGTCGAACGTTCCGTACTTCCACCACAGCATCTATCTGAAAGGCCGCGACCTCTTTGGCGAGTGCGTACGCGCTGCCAAGAAGCGCGGACTATACGTATACGGTCGCATGAGTCCTGATATTCAGTGGACTGATCCAAAGTTGCTGGAGGCACATCCACAGTGGTTTCGCAAAAACGAGGATGGAAGCCTGCAGCAGCCTGCACCGGATATCGCGTACACGTGCATCTTCAGCGATCACTATGCGAAGCAACAACCGGCGATCATTCGCGAACTGAACGTAAACTATGAGATCGACGGCGTCTACATGAATGGGTGGCCGACGATCCAGCTGTGCTACTGCGAAAACTGCAGCAGGATCGGTGATCCGCACTCGCAGCAATACCGTGCAGCGCTGATGGATAAGGCGTTTGAGCTGATTCAACTCTACAAAGCAACGGTGTTGGAAAAGAGCCCGAATAACTTCTACTCCTGCAACCTCGGCGGCGGCCTGAAAGAGTCTGGGCTGGACCAGTGGCGGCTGACCCGAGAGGCCAGCTGGTACACCGCAGATAATCAATCGCGTTCGGGAGTCGTGGCTCCGGTGTGGCAGGACGCTCAGCAAGTAAAGTTTGCGCGCTCTCTGATGGGAGATCGCTCAGTCGCTGCGGTGAGTGCAAGCTACGGACGCTCTGGCAGAATCTCTTGGCGTCAGACGACGGATACTTCGGCTGAGCCTTCGTTTCGCATGGCACAGACCGCAGCAGCGGGAGGCATCATCTGGTATCACTGGCTGGGATTGGAACAGGGATTTAAGGAAGACCGGCGCTGGCAGGCTCCTGGACGCGACTTCCTCTCGTGGCACGCAAAGAACGATGCACACTTTCACAATAGGCGGTCACTGGCGAGCGTCGCTGTCGTAGTGTCTCCGCGCTCGGTGAACCTGTACAAAGCTCCGTATACAGAGGACCGCGTAGATCATCTGGAGGGTATCTATGCTGCTCTGGTAGAGGCGCGGATTCCATTCGACTATGTCCATGAGCAGGATCTTAATCAAGAACGCCTTTCACCCTACACGGTGCTGATCCTACCCAATATGGCGCTGATGTCGGATGCACAGGCGGCAGCAGTTCGCCAATATGCAGAGCGCGGAGGATCGGTGCTGGCTACGTTCCAGACGGGGCTGTTCGATGAGACGGGGAATGTCAGAAAGGATTTTGTTCTGGGAGAGCTGCTTGGCATTAGCAAGGCAGGCGAACCCACGCAGGCAAATGAGAAGGCTCATGACTCGATGGGTGGAATCCATCTGCAATACATCAGACAACGAGGTGCGCTCACGGAAGGTTTTGAAGAGACGACTTGGATTGCGGGCCCGGTATGGCGGCAGCCGATCCTTCCACATCGCGATGCCGCGATGACATTTATCAAGCCGTATCCCGTATATCCGCCTGAAGCCGTGTACCAGCGCGAACCGCCGAGTGACATTCCTTCGATGGTGTCGCGTGAGATTGGCGCCTCAAGACTGGTCTATATGGCGGGTGACGTGGACAGCTCGTTCTGGCGACTGGATCATATGGACCTTGGCAGACAGATAAGCAACGCGGTGCGTTGGCTGCTAAAGGGAAACAATGCGGTGGATGTGAAAGGCGATGGTCTCATGGAAGTGATCGCCTGGGAAACGCAGCGAGGGTTCGCGGTGCACCTGCTTAACTACAATGGTGCAAATGCCTTTCGCGGCCACATGCGAAAACCAGTTGCGCTTGAGACCCAGGTTGTACGAGTGAGACTCCCTGCAGAGAAGAAGATTCGCCAGGCTTCATTGCTGCGCGCAGGCACTACGGTTGCCTTTCAGCAGACAGGCAACCGGATATCGCTAACGGTGCCGAAGGTAGAAATGTATGAGGTGGTTGCGCTTGAACTCTGAGGATAATTGGCACAAGAGTGAATGAATGCTGATTTTCCATTTTTATAGAACTGGCCTTGGTAACCAGGCACGCTTGTCTCCACGAAGGTGAGCGGATGGGGTAACTCTCGGTACGAGCAATCACAACCAGTTGTGGCCGTTCTTGTGCCCTGTATATGAGCGGACAGCGTTGAAGTTCACCGTGCGTTAATGCGGGAGGGGAGCAAAAGTGGAGCGACGCGTTCACTCGGGACGCGGGGACGGGGTGTGGAACTCTGCGGTCTGGCCCAAGAACGCCAACACCATCATGATCTGGAACGACATGCTCTCCTCGGGCCGCAAGGTAACTGGGAGAGGCGGAAGCGACGCGCATCACGGCATTCCGGAGACACCCGAGCAGGTAACGAACGGCAGCGCCCAAGCCAAATATAACTACATTGGGGCCCCGACTACCTGGATCTTTGCGCCCGCCGCACGAATCCCATCTACTTTAATTTCGATCCGAACATTTGAAGTCTCCGTTATCGGAGTGCCGGTCTCTATTGTGCGGTCGCGTTCTCCTTGATGCAGCATGCGGGAGATCGGTATTTTCCGGTTTATTTGCGGAAAGTGCCTTGCAGAATCGTATTCGAGTCGCGAGTCTTGGACTTTTGTGGGGTGTCCAACCTGCTGTAACCGACGGTTCCCGAGAAGTGAACTTCAGACAAATACTGATTTCCTCCCGTTCTGTTGAAGACGAGAAATCCAAGTCCAGGAGAGCGGAAACTATCTTGAGGTCTTACGGTAATGTATCGTTTCTTTCCGGTCTTTAGGTTAATCACGGACATTCCAAATTCGTCCGATGCTAGATCAAACTTGTATGATCCAGCTTCGAAATACAGATGGTTCACTGAAAAGTCGAACGGAACACTAACGATGATCTCTTGCCCATCCTGGGCATGTGCTAAAGAAGTGAAGAGCGAAGCGAAGACTACGATGGCTGCGGCAAAGGCGCCTTTGAGGGTTATGTTAGATTTCATGAGAGCCTCTACAGATGCACCGATTTGGAGTGCTGCATTTTTTGCAGCTGTGCATCTCTCATCTCACTTCATCAGTACGGCCCTCTTAGTGCGATAAAGATTGGTCAAGCATTGCAAAGATGCATAAAGCCATCGTCGAACCCGCACTGCATTTCCTGCATTGAAAACGTCCTATTGGGGGAATCTCGAAGAACTTGCGACGCCGTGAAGACCTCGCGCCAGCTTATTAGCGAGAGAAGAGATCGTGGCTACCTCGATCAGATCGCCAGTGGCAGGAGAATGTGCACCGCGAGGCCTTGCGGTACGGTATTTACGGCATAGACTTCGCCGCTATGCATACGGATGGCGCGTTTGGTGATCGCAAGTCCGAGACCTGTTCCGCCTGTTTGCCTGTCGCGGTCAGGTGCGACGCGATAGAAAGGCGCAAAGATTCTTTGCAGATCTTCTGACGGCACGCCGCGCCCGTGATCGCGCACAGTGATCCTTGCAGAAGATTCGAGGCGCTCCAGAGCAACTTGTATAGGTTCATCAGAGTTATTGAAGCGGATTGCATTGCGAATTACATTTTCGATAGCACTCTGCAATAGCTCTGTATTGCCGCGCACAAGAAAATTCTCCTGAGAGTTCATCGTTATGCCGTCTGACCGTTCTCGTAGTTCGAAGCCGGCGCTGTGAACGATGTCAGCGACAAGAGCCGTGAGGTTGAGAGATTCGAATGGAACGGAGGCGGCTGCAGCGTCGAGCCTTGCCAGAGTCAACAGCCGCTCGATCATATGGTTCATGCGTTCAAGGTCCTGCTGCATTTGATCGAATGCCTGGTCGTTTCCTTTTCTTTCACGCCCAATATCCAGAGCGACGTTTAATCGCGTGAGTGGAGATCTCAATTCATGAGAAATGTCGTAGATGAGCTGTCGCTGTCCGTTAACGAGCCCTTCTAGACGCTCCGCCATGGTGTTAAAGTCGTTTACCAAAAGGCCTAGTTCGTCGCGCCGTAAGCTCATTCGAGCATCTGCCCGAGTATTCAGATTCCCTGCCGCCAGCTGTTGTGATGCTTCGCGAAGGCGAAGAATAGGGGACGTGAGATATCTCGCAAGCAAGTAGCAGATTAGTCCTGGAACGAGGAGTGCGATGAGACATCGAACTGCGACTGCGGCTAAGTTTGTGGCTGCGGCGGCTCTGGGGCCAACAGGGGCTTCTGTGACGTAGATATATTGATCGTCATGGTTTCCGCGTACCATGACAGCCACTGTTGCCAGTCCATGGTGCAAGTTGACTTCTGGTTTGCCGCCCACGGCGGTAGAGTGGGCGGCGGCAAATCGCTCACACCCGTTCCCCAAAATGACCGTACCGTCGAGATGCAAAAGGCATGCTTGCAGATGGGTTGTGCGAGCTCGTTCGCGGAGGTAGTTCGAGGCTTCCTGCGTTCCATGATGTTCATACTCTTGAACGACAGTAGCACCAGCATATTTTGCGACGTCGATGAGAGCATCATGCCACTGTGAGGAAGCTTCACTAGGTTGCAGGATCAGGGTGACAATAATGGAAAAGGCCGTTAATACAATTGTGGCCCAGAACCAGAACAGTATCTTCAGGAAGAGACTTCCTGCTGGCGGAGTCATTTGGGCCCCGATCGTGCCACGAAGAGGTATCCCATGCCACGAACGGCTTTGATGAGCTCGTCCGAGCTGAAGCGTCCGAGTTTTTTACGAAGGTTGCTCACGTGGACATCAATGACCCGATCGAATGGGCCAGGCTTTCGGCCAAGCACTTGCCCTGTGAGATCTTCGCGGGACATCACCTGACCTGCATTGCGCATGAATGCCTCGAGTAAGCTGAACTCCAGGCTCGTAACGCTCACCTCCGTTTCATCGACCCACACTTTGAGCGCTGATGGTTCGAGACGTACGTTATCGACAATGACGACCGAAGAGTTGCCGACATCTCGCGAAGCACGCCGAAGGATAGCTCGAATCCTTGCGACGAGCTCTCTTGGATTGAAGGGCTTTGGGAGATAGTCATCTGCGCCGATCTCCAGTCCCAGAATTCGATCTACATCGTCTCCTCTTGCAGTCAGGATAAGGACTGGAACGGAGGACTGCAATCGAAGATTGCGGAGAACATCCAAGCCGCTCATACCTGGCAGCATGAGGTCGAGAATAACCAGATCGTGTTGCCGCAACGTGGCTCGCTTCAGGCCAGCCCGGCCATCGTAGATAGTTTCAATCGCAAAGCCTTCTGGTTGAAGACGCTCACTGAGCAATCGACAAAGCTCCACATCATCGTCGATGATGAGCACGCGATCCTGTTTCATCTCTACGCCCCACACTCCTATGCTAGATCAATTTTCTGTACGGAGGACCTACTTTACAAAACTTTGCATGGCTTGACCGTTCTTTATGGCACTCGCTGTGTCGCATTGCTGGAATGGGTGTGAAGTGAAGGGACGACCGTTATGAAAAGTAGGGTATTCATCGCTGCAACCGTTCTGATTCTGCTCGCCGGTTTATTTATCGCTCACGCAGAGACACGTGGGTGGCATAGAGGATTTGGGCATAGAGGATGGCGCCATAGTCCTATGGGTCACGTGGCGAGAGAGCTTGATCTGACTGACATCCAAAGACGACAGATTCGAACGATATGGGAAGGTGAACAACCAACCCTGTCTAAGCTTGCGAAGCAGTTTGCAGAAGAGAGCAGGGACTTGAGCGCCGTGATGGCAAAGGGGGTTGTCAACGAAGCCGAGGTGTCAAGGATCGCAGGCTTGCAAGGCGCGACGTTGGCCCAGCTGATCGTAGAGAAAGAACACTTGAAGGCAAAAATATACGCGGATGTTCTCAGCTCGGTGCAGCGAGATAAAGCGGATAAGCTACTGTCACGTTGGCAATCGCACCTGAACCAATTGGGATCTGTAACGAGATGATGAAGGAACAACTTCTTCTTTTTTTCGAAGATCACAATCGCGTGAGGCAAATTTGCACTCGGAATATTTCTCGGCGTCGCAATAAAGCCGTTGGCGCTACTTGTCGGAGACGTTGCAGGTATTGTCGCGACGGTTCTGAATTATTGCCAAAAACCTCAATAAGAAGGTCCTTCGATTTATATACGGCCAGTTCGCGCGACAGTTCCCATTCACAACTAGCGAATTCCAGTTCACGATGATTTCTAGAGTACCGAGACCCATCCAGATCTTTATCCACCGTCCACAATTGTGCAATATCGCCAACGCACCTATGAGCTTCCCACAAGGTCAAATTGCCCGCGATTGTCGATTAGCGGGACTATACCAAGCAACCCCTCTGCCATGATTTGGCTGGTCTGTTAACGTCATGTTTGCGGACGCTTCGCCAAAACCATGTCTTCCGGCTTCTAGCGCCGTTTGTGGTCGGCGGGAGATGTGCGTTCCGGGAGCCCACGAATGGGGACTAGACAGCCCGGTGAAAGGAGATTGTCGTTGAGGCCTGCCTTAGGTTCAGGCTTCACAACAGAATCTCTAAAACAAAGTTACCAAGCCCGCGGCCCAACGCACGAGCGCGCAACCTAGCCCGACTATGACCCGGCGCACATCAATGCTGTCATTCTTTGTTAGTCCAGGCGAGAATGCCGCGACAACGCATATGGTGCATTGCGCTCCCGCCACCCAGCGGAAGAGCGGCATATCAGTCGTTTTCCATAACCCAAATGAAATGAGCCCCAACGAAGAATCCGATCGCGGGCAAGAGAGAAACTGCTGAAGGGAGAGATGCCTTAGTGACCATACCGCGATAACGATACCAGCCGCCTCGAGTTCGACAGCCACCCCGATGGCCGTCGAAACTCAGTCACGAATTCGCTCGCAGGAAGCATATCGCGGTATTTACGCAAGCTCATTTAACACGCAGACGATCCCGACGAACCACGGCAAACCAAGAAGTAATTCTCTGTTGACGAAAACAGGCGAGTCACTCATCCAGAGATCCAGATGATTGATGCCTTCGGCAAATGGCCGAATAAATCGGCTTCTCAGACAGATGCCAGTCCGAGAACTTCGCACCTGAGCCGATACGCAGAGTCGTTTCGACTGAACTATCGTGAAGATTTACTTTTCAGGAAGAATACAAATTCGGAACGGGGATCTTCCCTACCTGCGCACATTTGATATCTATCTCCGCCAGAGTTTCTCCGTGACCGAGCTAAAAACGTGTTAGACCCTCCCTCGGTGGTGACATTTTAGGGAAGATTGAGGAGGGTTGGATATATGGATCCACCGCCGCGAGGTAAAGCGAGTCTTATTTTGTCAGAATCGTTCGATGAAGAGGAATAAATGTTTTGATCGAAAGTTGTTACTAGAAGAAAGATCATATTCAACGGCTGAATCGATATCAGATAACGGCCTCTCTAAGGAGTTTCAAATGGGCGGAATGTTAGTCGGCATGGGCATGAATGCCATGGAAGGTATGGGAGAAATGGGTGGACTGGAAAAGGCCGCCGGCGGTTTGGAGCAAGCCGCTGGAGCCCTGGAGCAGGCCGCCGGAGGAATCGAGCAGGCAGTTTCTGGCATGATGGGCGGAATCCAGGGACAAAGCCAGTCGAGCGGCGCAGGTGGTCCTGAAGGTCAAAGCGGTCCGCAGGGTCTTGAACAGGAGCTTTCTCAGGCATTGCAACAGCTTTCCCAGGAGCTGCAGCAATTGACTGGCGGGCACGAGGGTGGACAAGCTGAAGGGGGTCGCGGACAAGCTGCAGGAGGCAATGGACAGCCTGCAGGTATCTCCGGGAATGCAGCTGCCGAGATGCCCGATCTCATGAACCTGGAAGTCGATTCTGCAGGAAATGCGCCGAGTTCTCGCCCGTCGCACGTAGGTGGCGATCTCGATCGCCTGCGTGGCGAAGTCCAGGATCAGATGAAGGACGGCAACGTCAGTATGCAGGCCGGATCAAAGGCTTTGGAAGACATCGGCAGTGGAAATGTTAAAGCAGTCGAGCAGGATCTGTCCGGCACTTCTGGATCTACCGCTGGTGTGGATAACATGAGCGGAATTGAAAAGGTTCTGAGTGGTAACGGGGGGGCCTACTAGCGAAATAACAGAAGTGGATGAGACTTTCCGAAGTCTCATCCACTAATCAATAAAGCGACGCTTACTCGCCATCAGGCCGCTGTCTCAGGGGGCAACATCGTCGGCAACTTTCGCGAGCCGTTACATGCTAACGGCACGGAACCGGGCCCAGCTTCTGCGGATTCAATGGGCATTCTGCAGAATGCGGAATATTTTTGTCTTGCCTGTGTTGTAGTCAGTGCAAGCACGTTCCGGCCATGGCACCCGGAAACAACTTCAAGGGGATCGCTACATGGCGACTGGCAAACAATTAAGAGCGAACGGACGCCAGGCCGAAAACCGGGTGATCGAGAAGCAGCGGCGAACCCGTCCTCTCGCCACATGGATGGCAGACGAACCCAGGCCAATTGCGGAACTACTTCCTCTTATGGTGAGCATTCTGGAAGCCATTGCGAAAGTCAATGTGACGGAAGCTCGTTTCTGCAGTCTGAATCCAAGCAAGATCCTCGTTCGCGAAGACCAAAGCGTTCAGATCGCAACGCTCAAGCCCTTCGAGCTTGGCAAGACAGTCGATTTGAGCTCCGCCAAATACACTTACCCTGAATTTTTTGGAGAGGCAGCGCCTGGAACACCAGCAGGAGCAAATGTCTATATCGTCGGCTTTATTTTTTATGAGCTTCTGCTGGGCCGCAAGGTCTTCGACGCGCAGTTCAAAGACGTAGAGAAGAACAGCAATCTAGGCTGGCTCACTTGGCACGCGGACGTAACGAAACGCGCGACTTCTTTGAATGATATGAATCGTTATCCAGCGTTCATCTGCAGGATAGTCGACCGGATGATCGAGAAAGACCTGACGAACCGCCTGACAGACGTAAATGGCATCGCACGCCTGTTCGCAAGCGTGTCGAACGCCACAATGGTTTATAAGGTGGTTCGCAATCCCTCGTCCGCAGCAGCAGCTTCAGGCATAATTGCGGCTACCCCCAGCAACGAGCCGCGACCATGGCTTGCCAACCTCGGGCGACAGAAATACTGGACGTCGCTTTGGAAATACGTTGCGCCGAATGAACCTCAGTTGCGCCAGCGCAGTATCGAGGAGCTGGAGCGCATGTTCCGTGCTGCCGAAACAACGTTTCGGAAACTCTTATCGCTTTTCAGCTTCAGCTAGTCAGCAGGACGAAGGACGCGTAGCTAGCGACTTTCCAATCTCTGCGACAGACACCCGGTCGCTGAGCAATGTGCATAGCGACAGGACTTGATTTATGGATCCAATTCTTACTAAAGCAGTAACTCCCACGGTCAGCGATTCCTTCAACGGGACAGCAGGGACACAGCTTCCAAAGGATGGCGCTTCGCAATTCGACAAGATAAAGACGCAGCTACAAGACACTGCTGACCAGGTGAACTCCCACGCATCGCAATCCGTCTCGGCCACTGCTCCGACGCCACCGGCATCAGTTGCTTCCCTACGGCCATCATCGACGGCAGTACAACCTCCTGAATCTGGCACGAAGATTACCACGAGAACAGTTCAATCAAAGAGCATCAATAACCTTCCTCCCGAGGCAGAGAAAGTGCAGCAAACTATGGCAACGGGACGCTACCACCTGGATCGCGTCCAGGCGACAGTGAAGGCCAACTCCTCAAACGGCACCATGGACAAGGTGAAAGGTAAGCTGACCAGCATCGAGGCGCAGTACAACCAGCTCGATACAACTCTGCAGAAGATCTCACCGAACGCATCGCCGCAGGACTGGCTGCGATTGCAACAAATGGCCAATAGCATGAACGAGAACATCAGTGTGCTTTCCAAACTGGTCGACTCAGCCTCCAGCGGAATCAAGACGATTCTGCAAACTCAAATCTGATCGGATGTAAGTATGAAAAAACACCTGCTTTTCTTATCGCTCTTGCTCGGTAGCGTTCTGTTCCTTACGGGGTGCTCAAAGCAGCTTAATTCCGGCCTCAGCGAGTATGACGCGCAGCAAATTGTTGTGCTACTTCGCGAAAACGACATCAACGCTTCGCTCCAACTGGACCCAACCGCCAAGAAGGATGCGGCAACCTGGATTGTGAGTGTCCGTGGCCGCGACGACACACTTGTCCGTGCATGGAAGCTCCTCGAAGAAAACGGACTCCCGCGACAAAAAGTAAAGGGCCTCGACAGCGTGTTTCAAGATGCGGGTATGATTCCTACCGCATCGCAGGAAAAAGCTCGTTTGCTCTCCGGTCTCAACGGCGAAATCACCCGGACTCTGGATTCTCTCCCCGATGTCGCGGACGCTCGAGTGCAAGTGGTTTTACCTGAAAACACTCCCCTACTCGACAAATCGCAGCAGGCGCAACCCACAGCTTCCGTACTGCTCCAATATCGCAGTGAAGCCCCTCCGCTCAGTGAGTTGGAGGTCCAAAACCTCGTCGCTAAGAGTGTCGAAGGGCTCACGCCGAACAACGTCGCCGTGATTTACAAGAAGGTCGTGGTGCAGCCCATCCCAACCGAGGTACTTGGTCCGTTATCTTTGAGCAGATGGATGGAAATTGCCGCCGTTTGTCTCACGATTGTGGCGGCAATCATATCTCTTTTGGTCATCTCCGTCAGCAAGGTGCGCAAGCGGAAGATTCAGAGCCTCGAGAAGCAGCTCGAGGAAGTCAGGGGTGGCACGGCAAAACAGAAACAGATAGCTCCCGCGAAGGCGTAATAAGCAATGGATGCATCGGTTTTCGCTCATGCATTACTCCTAAACAAAGCTGAATCACGCGCGGACATCCTCGCATTGCTGCCTACCAAAAGCCGAGACGCAGTTGAGGTAGAACTAACGCGGATTGCGGATTTTTCGGCCGAACAAGTGCGCGGGAGTCTCCGCGCGCTTCGGGAGGCGCAAGCCGCGCATGGACTCAAAAAGGCTGAAGACAAGGTCGGCTTCTCTCTCAAGCATTCCTCGCCACGCCTCATCACGTGGCTAACTCGACCGTTTTAGCGAAAGGACGAAACATAGTGTCCGCAAACATCATCAAGGCCAAACTAGATACGGGGCTGCCTCTCTCGTCCCGCATTCCCAAAGCCCTATCGGACGCTTCCGAACAAGCGAAGGAGACTATTGCAAAAGCACGCGATGAAGCTGAAGAAATCGTTCGTGCTGCGCGTCTCGAACGGGAGGCTCTGATTACGGAGAGCAGGCAGCAAGGTTATGCGGATGGCTTAGACAAGTGGAACGATGTTCTCATCGAGGTCTGGAATACTCGTAATCATTACCTTGCGACAAATGAAACGGTCGTCGTGCAGTTGGCGATGGCGGTTGCGCGCAAAATTGTCGGTGAAACAGCAAACATCGATCCCACCGCGGTTCTGCAAAGCGCCCGCGAAGCAATTCGTTCCGCGCGCGGTGAGCAGAAACTCAGGCTGCGAGTTCGCCCTGAAGATGAATCGATCGTACTTCAGCAGACGATCGAGCTGAAACGCTCCAACTCTGAGATCGGCGATATTCAAGTCGTCGCCGACGAGTCCATCGCCTTAGGTGGCTGCATCGTTGAAAGCCCTTTGGGCACCATCGATGCACAATTCAGCACGCAACTCCAATCGCTGGAGCGCGCAATTTTGCGAGGTATCGATGCCGGAAGTTTCAACGTTTAGCGTCGCTCCGTATCTGGCCGCCATCGACAAGTGCATTCCATTTGTCGTGAAGGGGCGCGTGAAAGGGCTTGTCGGACTCCTCATCCGTGCCACCGTGCCTGACGCTTGGATCGGCGAGCTTTGTATGATTCATAACCGCAGATCGGCAACGCCTCTCAAGGCCGAGGTCGTCGGTTTTGAAGACGGTGATGTGCTATTAATGCCGCTCGGGCCTCTCGTGGACATCGGCCCTCAGAGCGAAGTCCTGCCTACCGGTAACTATCTGACCGTCAAGGTGGGCGACGAGTTGCTTGGCCGAGTGCTGAACGGACTCGGCGAGCCCATGGATGCAGAATTCAATGGGCCACTCCTCGCAAAGGAAGAGTACGCCGTCTACCAGGAAGCCCCGGACCCGATGCACCGAAATCGCGTGCTCAATCCCATTTCGGTCGGTGTACGAGCCATCGATGGACTGTTGGCATGTGGGGAAGGACAACGTATTGGTCTCTTTGCAGCTGCCGGCGTTGGAAAAAGTACCCTCCTCGGCATGATTGCAAGGAATACAGAGGCCGACGTCAACGTTATTACTCTAGTGGGCGAACGTGGACGCGAAGTGCGAGACTTCCTGGAACACGATCTAGGCCCCGAAGGATTGAAACGCTCCGTGATTGTTTGCGCTACCTCCAATGAATCGTCGCTCGTACGCCTGAAGGCCGCATACGTGGGCACGGCTATCGCGGAATACTTTCGTAACAAAGGGAAAAAGGTCATGCTGATGATGGATTCCGTCACACGTTTTGCGCGCGCACAGCGTGAAGTAGGCCTCGCCTGCGGAGAGCCGCCGGCGCGGGCAGGCTACACACCTTCCGTATTCGCCGAACTCCCACGGCTATTGGAACGAGCAGGCAACTCCGATCGGGGCTCTATCACCGCTTTCTACACGGTGCTTGTAGCCGGTGACGACATGAACGAACCAGTCGCCGATGAAGTACGCTCGATCCTCGACGGCCATATCGTCATGTCTCGCGACCTTGCGGGAGCAGGTCACTTCCCGGCAATAGACGTTCTAAGCAGCGTAAGCCGTGTTATGAGTGCCGTCAGCACGAAACAGCACCGTGCGGCTGCAACTGCAATGCGAGGCGTACTCGCAACCTATAACAAAAACAAGGACATCATTGCCCTCGGTGCCTATCAAGCGGGCAGCGACCCGAGGATCGATGATGCAGTTCGTCGAATTGACAACATCAATGACTACCTAAAGCAGGCAACAGACGAGTCCATGCCGCAAAGCGAATCTGTTGAGAAACTCTGCGATATGTTCGCCAACTAGCGATGCCATTTGTATTTCGATTGCAAGCGCTTCTCGATCAACGAATCGATCTGCGAAAACAAGCTGAAGACGAGTTGAAGGCAAGAGAGAATGAGCTCTCAGCGGAGAAAAAAACGCTACAAGAACTGGAGCAGGCGGTAGAGACGGCAGTCGCGCTCTATCGCCGCAGGCGGGCAGAGCGTTCGAAATCTGGAATGAGTCTGGGCGTACCGATTGTCATACAGAATGATGCACTGATCGGACTCGAGATGGATGTGCAGGAAGCGCGTTCTGCCGTGCTCTCCCAGCAGATCTTGGTGGACCAAGCGCTGGACCTTGTCAAGAAAGAAAATGGAGTCCTTGCCTCTCGCAGGCTTGATGAAGAGGTTCTGGAGAAGTACCGACAGAAGGCCAAAACCAGATTCGAGCAGGAAGAGAGCTACAAGGAAGAACTAGAACAGGACGAGATTGGTAGCGTCATTTACCTGGGCAAGCGAGCACGGACATGATTATTACGAATCAAAATACGGTAGACCCTCAGCTGACAGAAACCCAACAACAGCTACAGGAAAAGAAGGATGTCCAGAGATCCTCGGATCGCTTTGAAAGCTTACTGGACAGCCAGAGGAAGCAACAGCAGCAGTTTGACAAGGTTGCAGAGAAAGCTGAAAAAAAACAGGCGTTGGAGCTCCGGAATAAAGCCGGGTTTGCTCCTTTGGCTGGCTTAGGAGAGGCCGCCAGTGGCGTCGATTCGTCGTCGAGCCGTCAGGTCGCAGCAGGCAGTATCACCGAATCCACTCCCACGATTCCACCTGATATCCAAAAGCTCGCCGAGGAATTCGGCCATCAGATCCAACTTTATCAACTGGGTAACAACACTCAGATGGTCGATATCACATTTCATTCAAAAACGCTTCCGGGACTCAAGGTGCAGATTCAACAGTCGAAGGGACAGTTGGCCATACGCTTTCTGTCGCAATCAATTAGCACCACCCAGCTTCTCGCAAAACACACTGCCCGTCTGCAGGAAGCACTCGAAAGCAAAGGTCTCAATATCGCAAGCATCACCCTTGCCGGCAGTCGGTACCCCATGAACATTCCAGGAAGCCCCAGTGCCACGATCTGAAGTAAAGCGAAAACCCGAGAAACTGAAGCTGTTCGCCGAGCTCACCCGATATTCGTCGGCGCAAGTGGTAGAGAACAATCTCTATCGCAAGTTCTTTGCGGCTCTCCCCGACTGCTCCTCGTGGGCAGAGGACGTTCTGCGTGAGTTGTTACCAGTTTCCAGTGGAAATGAGCTTCAGATCACGCTCACAAATGAGCTCAACAGTGAGCAGAAACAAACCCTCGTTTTCACGCAGAAGGAGATATCCATCGGCAGGGCGACAACAAGTGACATTCCGCTGCCTTTGCAATCCATCAGCCGCCATCATGCACGTATTGTCGAGCGTGATGAGGCTTTCTACATTGAAGATCTGCATAGCGTGAGCGGCACCTTAGTCAACCGGCGCAAACTCGATGCTGTGCACCCATGCTTGTTAAGCGTAGGGGATGAAGTTCGAATGTACCCCTATGTCATGCTTGTCGCGACAAATGCCATGTGGACGCGTGACGACACGGTTCGAATTAAAACTCAGCCTTCGCCTGTCTACCTGGACTCGGAGACTTTCGTTTCCAGCTTTGGCTCGGATGCCTGCATGTTTGAGATCAGTATCAACTCCGACACCGGCAAGGCCGTCTTTGCCATCAGTCGATCGCTGCTAGCAGCCGCGCTTGCACGTCTGCTGCGTACCAGTAAAGAAGCAGGATTAGTCGACGCCGATGGAACTCTGGTAGAGTTCGTGGCCGTCTGTATCCTCGAACGGATGAATCGCACGCTGCAGTTCCCTTTCGAATTTTCGCTTTGTCCATTATCTGGGATGAGAGCGCAACAAGAGTCAGGGCTCATGCTCGAAACAGCTATACAACTAAGCAACGAACATGGATATATGCGCCTCTTCCTTCCCGGGAGTGTGTTGGAGAAGCTCGCACACGAGCGCAGAAGCCTACTACTTTTCACCAGGACTCTCCTGTCCTGGGAACTCTTGCTGTCTATTGGGTCCGTGACGCTGGGTACAAGCGAGATACACCAGGTAGAGCCTGGCGACACGCTGGTCTATACGCCAGCATATTGTCTTATCTTGCCCCCCGAACAACAATCCGCAGCTACGCACAGGGGCTGGCAGATGAGCAGGAGCGAAGTGGAACCGTTCCATTTTGTTATTCAAACATTTCACGAATGGGGTTTAGAAATGCCGCAGGAAGAAAAGTTGCAAGTGCAAAATATCAAAGCGGGAGAGGTCGATCTATCGGCGCTTCCAGTCCACATCCATGTTGTGCTGACGCGCGTCGAAATGAGCTTGAACGAACTGGAAACACTCTCTGCCGGCAGCATCATTCAACTCGACAACGAAACTAACAGCACGGTTCAACTAGTGAGTGGAAATACCGTGATTGGCTCCGGTGAGCTCGTAAATATTGACAGTGGACGAATGGGTGTGAAGATCACACGTTGGCGGGAACAGTAGATGACAGCTTCGTTTGTTCTGCAACAGACTGTGCCCCTTGGCTCCCTCTGGGGAGACTACGTGAAGACAATGGCCATACTGATTGGCATCTGCCTATTTGCTATCGGGGCCCTGAAGCTTCTCGGGCCTCGTCTACGTGCCAATACAGGTTCCTCCTCAGGAGGTATCAGGGTGCTCGCCCGCCAGGCGCTCGAACCCCGGAAAAACCTATATGTCGTGCGCGCCGAAAACACAACCATGCTGATTGCTACAAGCGGCGAATCCGTGCATTTTATGACGCTCCTTGAACAGACGGATTTCCCCGAAGAACGGCCAAACGAAGTCAACTTGCTCGCAAATGCACCCATGTTTCGGAAACTTACCCAACTTGTGAAGGATCGTTAGGCAGCGAAGATATGACACCGGACTCGTTACCCAATCCAGTTGTAATGGTCGTTATTCTCGGCTCGTTGGCCCTTGCGCCATTTGTGCTGGTCATGCTGACCTCCTTCGTCAAAATGTCGGTCGTTCTCTCCATTTTGCGCAATGCGCTGGGAACGCAGAACGTTCCACCGAACCAGGTCATCACAGGACTGGCATTCGTCCTGACGTTTTTCGTGATGAACCCAGTCGTAAAGCAAATGTACAAGGATGCGGGATCAATCGCAGGCACGAAGGACATGATATCCGAGGCAAGCGTCAAGAGTGTCTTCGACGCCGTTGGGCGTGGCAAAGAACCCTTGCGGCGCTTCCTCATCAAGCATGCTCACAACGAAGATCGCCTTCTCTTCGTAGAACTTGCTCGGCGTCTGGATGAATCGTCACAAGCATCACATTCGCAGTTGAACCGGGTTCCCGCGACGCCCTCGCCATCAACTACAACCATCGCTCCTATCGGCTTAACGGCTTTGACCATCACACCTGCGGCTCAGGTGACCTTCACAAACACTGCACCTGGTTCTAGCAGTGCAGCGGCGCAACTCTCTTCAGTGCAAACGCCAAATGTGTCTCCGTCACAACCGGTGTCTTCGGTCCCCGCTTCGCAAGAAAAGTCGTCGCTTTCGAAAGATGACTTCCAAGTCATCATCCCTGCGTTTGTCACAAGCCAGTTGAAAGAGGCATTTCAGATTGGCTTCCTGATCTTCCTGCCGTTCATCATCATCGACATGGTTGTCGCGAACATCCTGCTCACCATGGGCATGAGCATGCTTTCTCCCAGTGTTGTCTCGCTGCCATTCAAGCTCCTGCTCTTTGTTCTTGTCGACGGCTGGTTCCTTATTGTGCGAGGACTTGTCCTCAGTTATGTATAGACCGGAACGGAGCGAACTATAGATGGATACGGAGACAATAGTTTCCATTTTGCGCCAAGGGCTTTACCTCGTGCTGATGGTATCCGCGGGCCCGATGGCAGCAGCACTGGTGGTAGGTCTCTTCATCAGCATTCTGCAGGCGACCACGCAGGTACAGGAGCAGACTCTGAGTTATGTACCAAAGATTGTTGCCGTCTCGACCGCGCTCGCCATCCTTGGTCCCTGGATGCTGAAAGAAGTTGTGCAGTTTACGCAAATGATTCTCAACTCGATCCCTTCGGTGCATTGATGGATATGTTGCATGCTCTGCAAGGCATCCTCACAAACCTGGGCGTTCATACGAACATTCAGGACTTTTTGATTTTGTTTTTCCTGATCTTCACCCGCGTCGCCTCAGCGTTAAACCTCACACCGTTTCTCGGTGGCAAGACTCTGCCTAGTCAGATCAAGGCGGGACTTGCGGTGATGATCGCAGCTTTACTCTTTCCCGGGCTGAACAAGACCGCCGGCCCAATGCCGGACAACTTCTTGTTCTACTGTGCGCTTTTGGGGAAAGAGTTTATCGTTGGCATGATAATCGGTTTCATCTCACAGATGGTGTTCTTCGGAGTGCAGATCGCAGGCACCATCATCGATACACAAAGAGGGCTGAACCAGATCACATACCTTGCCCCTGAGCTCCCCGGGAACGTCTCAGCTACTGGCGACCTCCAGATTCAGGCGTCGATCGCTCTATTTCTCGTGTTGGGTGGCCATCTATTTTTTATCCGAAGCCTAGGGCTTAGCTTTCTGGTCATCCCTCCAATTCAACTCCCACACATGACTCCCGGTTGGGAAGCTCTGGCTGAAGAGTTCACAAGAATCTCAGCTTCAGCCATCCGCATTGGCGTGCAGTTGTGCGCTCCGGTTGTGCTCGCTATCTTTCTCGTAGATATCGCGTTCGGAAGCATCCAGAAAGTGGCTTCGTCGCTCAAGATTAGCAACGACACTAATACTGCAAAATCATGGATTGGCCTGGCTGTATTTTGCCTTTCGGCGCCCTTCTTCTTCGAGCAGCTCCTCCGTTATCTGGCTTCCATGATCCCGATGATTGACCACTTTATAAAAAGTCTTGCTTAGCGCAAATTAAGAATTGCAGTAGCCAGAGAGTTCGAAAAATGGCCGATAAAACAGAAAAACCGACACCCAAAAAGCTAAAGGAAGCCCGAGACAAGGGGCATATTCCTAAAAGCAACGACCTTACCCAAGCGGTGTTGTTTCTAGTTGCCGGAGCTATGCTTTCAGGTTGGGGCCCGAGCCTCGTCGAACAGCTCAAGAAATTTATGATCGACTCGTTCGATGCAAAGCTGCTTTCAGGCCCACTCGATGGCTTGCTGTTTGCTCAGAGAATCAGTAACGCCGGACTCAAATTCCTGCTCCTGATTATTCCGTTTCTGGCTGCCCTTATGGTCGCGGCCATTGCCGTCAACTTCGCTCAGACGCAAGGATTGATCTTCTCCCCCGCCGCCCTTTCGCCCAAGTTCTCAAAACTAAACCCCGTCGCCGCTCTTCAGAGTATGTTTCTGAAGCCGAAGACTTACATCGAACTCGTCAAAACTCTACTGAAGTTTATTATCATCGCGTGGCTCGCCTATTCCACACTGATGCCCGAGGTACGGGATCTTATCCTCTCAAGCAGAATCGGTTTGCCCGAGGTAGCATCGTTCGCCCCTATGCTTCTTTTCAAGTTGCTCTTTAAAGTAGGAGGCATATTCCTGCTCTTCGGCGCTGCCGACTTCGCGATTCAGAAAAAGCTCTTCATGAATGAGCTGATGATGTCCAAGGAGGAGATCAAGCAAGAATTCAAAGAACAGGAAGGTGATCCTCATCTCAAAGGTGAACGGAAGCAACTGCAGAGGAAGCTTCTTCAGGAGGCTGCTGCAAAACGAGTTCCCGAAGCAAAAGCGGTAATCATCAACCCCACCCACATTGCCGTCGCCATCGAATATGACGAGCAGGTCATGAACGCTCCGCGACTGGCAGCAAAAGGCCAGCTGCAGATGGCGAAGCGGATCGTCGAGATCGCAAAAAAGCATAAAGTCCCGGTTATCCGGAATATTCCACTCGCCAGAACCCTTTTTACATTAGAGCTCGATCAGGAAGTACCTGCAGACCTTTACGAAGCGGTTGCAGAGATTCTGAACTTCGTCGCAAAGCTGGAGAACACCAATGAAAGTCAACAACATTAATACGCAATACGAGATTCCGGGCTTTGATATCGCACCCCAGGCGTTCGAACCAGGGGATGACGATGATTTCGAAGGTGCGCCGTATAGCCGCGATCCCGGTCTCATCTCCCCCCCTCCTACGGGTGGATGGCAACAGCTTCTCGGCTTGTTGCAGCCCTCCCCCACACCTACGAGCATTGCCCCCCCTACTCGCCAAATGACCGACCGGTCGCGTCTCAGCGATACGGCTTCCTATTCGATCATGGGGAATCAGGAAGATCGGGACGATTCGCAATCGGCAGCTCTATCGCCGAAAGTCAGCAAGATGATGACAATGCTCGCAGACCGTCAGGAGATCGTCGTCAAAATGCGCATCCGTGCTGCGGAGGTTGGTCAATGAGCTCAATTCCAGCAGGTTGGAACGATGAGGTAGCCTTCGCTGCAAGCGAGCGCGCATACCTTCTGCACTCGGAAGGTCGCTATCGAGAGTCGCTTGCCCTCTTCGAGGGATTGCTGGACCTCTACCCCGGCAATACTTACTACATGGATGCCATCGGGGCGCTCTATTTGGCCTTGGACCGCCCCGAGGTGGCAGCCCAAATAGTGACGGAGTTACTTCGTGATAATCCGTCCCATGTGCAAGCGCTTGTACGTCGTAGCGAAGCGTATATTTCGCTGCGCATGTCCCAGGAGGCTGAAGCGGACATTCAACAGCTTCGAAGATTAGGTGCCCGAGACCATGCGAACCGCATGGCAATGCGCCTTCTAGCCTCCCGCGGAACAGTTCTTAGCGTGTAGTTAAAAAATTGCTCTATTTTGGGAATTACCTCATCGGTAACGCGTTATTACAGACAGAGCAAGAACGCTCAACCAATAGGAGGAACAATGGGTATCGGCGGTATATTAAGCGGCATCTTGGGTGGTTTGGGTGGTGGGAATGACCAGACCACAGGCTCAGTTCCGGACAACAGTCAGAATCTCTCAAACTTGCAGAATTCCGACTCACAGTCTCTTCAGCAGCAGCAGGCCGAGGACAACGAAGATCTCGCTTTCCAGCAGGCCAGCAAAGAAGAGCAGGATCGCGCTCAGAACGACAAATCGGCAATTCAGGCAATCATTTAGCTTACTCCCGGTTCTCTTTGATCACCGAATATGGTGCGGCGTTGATTAGTTGAAGCCGCACCATATCTCTTGGCAGAGCATAAGTTTTCGATACAGGCTTTCTCTCAATGTTAAAAAGCATCCTCGCACAATTCGAAAACGTTAAAACGGAGGTCCGGGGCGGCAATTTTAGTAGCGTCGTAACTCGATTCAGCGACCTGCTGTTGGTGGCCTGTATCGTTCTTATCGTTGGCCTCATGATCGTTCCGTTGCCAACGTTTCTTCTGGACATCTTCATCACAGCAAACATCACGATCGCCATTACGATTTTGATGGTTGCGCTCTACGTTTCCAACGGTGCGCAACTTGCCTCGTACCCTACCCTCCTGCTGCTTACGACCCTCTATCGTCTGGCGTTGGAAATCTCTTCGACCCGTCTAATCCTGCTGCGGGCCGATGCTGGCGATGTCATCAAAGCATTCGGAGAGTTTGTGGTCGGCGGTAACTTTGTCGTCGGCGCAGTGATTTTCCTCATCATCACCCTTGTGCAATTCCTTGTGATTACAAAGGGTTCCGAGCGCGTCGCTGAAGTTGCCGCACGCTTCACCCTCGATGCGATGCCGGGCAAACAGATGAGCATCGATGCCGATCTCCGATCCGGTAGCATCGACTTCAAAGTAGCGCGTAAACGTCGTCAGGCGCTTGCCAAGGAATCGCAGTTCTACGGTGCCATGGATGGCGCTATGAAGTTCGTCAAGGGCGATGCCATCGCGGGAATCATCATCACCGTCATCAACATCATCGGCGGTCTTATAATCGGCGTGGCCATGAACGGTATGCCGGCATCCGAAGCCCTGCAGACCTACTCCATACTCACAATCGGCGACGGACTTGTCTCGCAGATTCCCGCGCTGCTGATCTCCATCTCTGCTGGTCTGGTTGTTACACGCGTCGCCTCTGAAGATGAAGACACAAACCTGGGCAGCGATATTGCTGTGCAGATTCTCGCGCAGCCGAAAGCGATCGGCATCGCATCCGTCATTCTACTGATCCTCGGCCTTGTTCCCGGCATGCCGAAGCTTGCCTTCCTTTTGCTTGCAACGGTAACCGGCGGCATCTCCTACGGGCTCTATCGGGCAACAGGGCTTAAAAAGCAGGCTAAAGATGAGGAGACAGAGAAACTTAAGCAGATTGTCCCTCCGCCTTCGTCAGATCCTTCGATTACACGCACCGTCCCACTCATCATGGAACTCGGCAAGGAGCTTGCTCCGTACGTTTCGTACGAGACAGCGACGGGGAAGGAATACTTCCGCAAGCTGGTCGAACTTCGAGACACACTGTACCGGCAGCTCGGTGTTGTCTACCCTGCTCTGCGAGTCAATCTTGAAATGCTCGCATTCGAAGGCAACAACAACTATCGCTTCTGGCTGCAGGAGTCGCCTATCGCCACTGGACGCATCATCAGCGACCGGCTTCTGGTAAACACCTCCGCGCAACAGCTATCTCAATACGGAGTTCAGGCAGAAGCCACCATGAATCCGGCGGATTTCAAACCCGCTGCCTGGATTTCGCGTGCCGATAGAGCGCGTGTTGCTTCTTTACAGGTCAAGATTTGGGAAACAGACGACATTCTCCTATTGCAGACTTCTCGCTTCCTTCGCTCGCATGCCATGGACTTCATCTCGGTGCAGGAAGTGCAGTGGATGATTAACGAAACACGAAAGCTCTACCCTGCTCTCGTAGAAGAGATCGTACCGAAGACAATTAGTCTGCAACAGATAACGGATGTGCTTAAGCGTCTGCTCAGCGAAGAAGTCAGCATCCGCGATCTCAAGGTCGTCTTGCAGGCAATCGGAGAATGGTACCGCATCGATGGCGGCGACACAATTGAACTCGTGGAACATATTCGTATGGCGATGCGTCGGCGGATTTGCTTTGGTCTCAGCGGCGGAAAAGCGCGCCTCCTTGTCTATCAACTCGATCCCGGCATTGAAGACATGCTGCGCGATGCAATTCGCCAGGGGCCGGCAGGTCCATTCCTTGCCATTGAATACGACCAGCGCACAAAACTGGTTCAAACGTTGCGCGAACAGATTGCCGATGTTTCCACGCGCACCCAAAGTCCCGTACTGCTTGTCGACGCCTCCGTTCGCAGATACATAAAGGTTGCGGTTGGCGATGACTTTCCTGAATTACGTGCCATCAGCTACAACGAAATCGCCCCGGAGGTCGAAGTGGAGCCGATTGGCACCATCACGTTCGCGCCTACGGAGGGGGTCGATGAAGGGCAACTATCACTAAAATAGGCAGGCTTTATATGACCACTGCACCGAGAACGACTACACGTGACAAACCGGTTGGCACCACCGACAAGCAGACGCTACTGCCTGATTGGATGATATTTCCAACCCTTAACGACGCGTGGATTCAATCTGCCGACGGCACTATCGCACTTATGGCTGAGCGCATCAAGACCTTTCAGGCGCTGACGGCTTCGGCCCCTCCGACAGAACGGGCACGAGCGCGCCTGATAGCTCAAGGCTATCTCCAGGTCCACGCTGTGCTGCAAGAGCTAAACGCCACTTGCAAGAAGACGGCTTCTGCCGAACGCAAAACTACCTAGGAGTCGCGAGTATGGATACAATTTCCCCCACTACTGGATTCCCCGCTCCTAACGATAGCGATCAGGGCCTGCAACAGGAGATTCAGCGGGTTCGCTTGCAGCAAGTACAGCTTTACTCACAGGCGCAGGCCCAGATGTTGAAACAGAGCAAGGGGCCCAGCAACTTCCGAAAAATCATGGGCGTCGTCGCTGGAGCAGCGGCAGACGTATTCGCTCCTGGCCTGGGGGGCGCCGTCGGAAGGATGGTAATTGGCAACAGCCAGTCGAACTCGGTAAATAATCTGGTCACGCTCAACGCCATGAACACGTTTGCAGCTAGTGCAGGACTGGCTGGAGACCTTGGTGGATCTGCAAACTCTGCCAGCATCAACGCTGCGAACAACAGCACCGCTGCCTTGCAAGAAGCGAATACCGAGCATCTGAACGCGATTCAGCAGGAACTCTCCGAGCTTGCGGGCCTACCCAAGGGACCCGACCCTGTATCCTTCCTCGCACTCGCTGAAAAGACCAATACCGAGTCCGAGATCTTCCAGGCGACAACTGCAATTGCCAAAGCTAAGCACGAAGCTGCGATGGCCGCGATTCAAAACATCAAGGACTAAGGGACGGAATGGAAAGGTGGAACGTGAAGATCCCCACAAAAGAAATAGCGCTGATAATGGAAGTGGGACACCTTTGCCGATATGCACGACGCTTCCGCGAAGCCCGGGACATCTTCCAGGGTGTTGGCACTCTCTTGCGTGTACGCGATACCGCAGACCTCGCGCTAGCTGCCGTAGCTGTCGATGAGCAAAAGTTTGACGAGGCGGAGACGCTCTGTCGGCGTGTGCTAAACAACGATAGGCGAAATGTATCGGCATACACGCAACTGGCAGAGCTATATATCTGTCGCAACGAAATGACAGACGCTCTAAACCTCTTGAAAGTGGCACGTGATCTGCGACCTGCGGAACCCGTCGCCTCATTTGTAAATTCTCTACAGCGGTTTACGGAATTGCGTCTCAAGCTCGAACAGGCTACCAGGCAAAGGACTGCGACGCGCTGACCGCTTTGCGGCCTACTCTCAACGTTTCACACGAAGGAACTGAGTTATGCAAGTAACGCTGATACGCCTCAATACCTCCACGCAGGAAACAGTCGAAGCTCAGGTTAACCTCGAAGATCGAGTGGTTTTAGGACGACACCTTGGTAGTCCCCTGTTACTTCAGGGTGAAGCAATTTCGCGTCAACACTTCGCGCTCTTCATAACGGATGAGCAGCTCATGATTGAAAATCTTAGCGGTAATCGCACTCGTCTCAATGGTGAGCCCCTCGCCATACAGAATCCCTCATCTCTGCAATCTGGTGATTTGGTGGAGGTGCCCGGTTATCAGATCCGCGTGGAACAGCGGGAAGCCTCTCAGAACGAAGCGACGGCGGAAGTAAAGATTCCAGTCTGGCAAAGCTACGGCAAAATGGCTCTTAACTTCTTCGATCCGCTTGAGATCACTCTGCTGCTCTGCGCTGTCGCGTGTATCTGCCTCTTCGCTTATTACGTCGCTACCTAGGCAGATCTTAGGGCGAAGCATAAAACGAGTTCCCCGGGGAATAACTTCCTTCGGTTTTCGATTATTAACCATGGGACTTTGACAAACCGGCCTCCACGTCTCGGACCTACTCGAAGAGGACAGCATGCCTATCAACACGTACGGAGCCTCTCCACAGAATCCATACCTTACACAAGCAATTAATGGGGATACCCCACAAGAACCGCCGCGGGACAATCCTCTTTCCTCACCGAACCAAGAGCACTCGAACGCATCAAACAACGACGCCGAACTTACTGCCCACATAGCAGAGATGTATGGCAGCACTTCGGCACTTCCCGAGCAACAACATCCCACTACAATTTACGGCTATCCCACCACCGGCCCCGGTAGTGCCGGCGGAACTTACGATCCTCACGCCATTTTGAAGAGGAGATATGAGCAGCAGGAGCAACACTATCCCATGGAGGAGCAGGCCCCTCATGCGGCAGGACCGTATCAGGTTCACCAAACTGATGCAGGGCCATACTCAACTCGGCGTGGGTGGGGAGGACAACCCTTCGTTCAAACTCAGCAAGCCAACTTCAACAATGTAGGGATGCGGGGTGATTATGACTCTTTGGTTGCCACATTGAATTCGGCGGATCCGATACGGCAAGAGAAAATGGCAGAGGCCATGCTAACTCACATGCAAGGGCAGCCCGTAAATTTCAGTAGATTTACAGACGGGGAGCGGCATGCGATGACCCTCATGATGGGCGTCACTCAGAACGCAGAGGAAGCCCGAACTCCTGGAAGTGCAGCTTTCGCGCGAGCTTCGCTCAGAAACATAGCCGACGGCGTATCCACGTTCTCCGAGGAATTCAATCGCAAAAATGGAGCCTATGTGCCTGCACATATAGGAGGAACCGGGCAAATGCGCGAATACGCTCCGGGAAGGCATATTGACCCTCGAGCAGACGAGACTGCAGCAAACATGAGCGATGACGAGGACTTCTCCTAGAAGCTTGGTCGCCTCTTAGTTCGGGTTTGATCGAACCGAGGGTCACAACCTTCCGAATTATGAATGACATCGAAGATCGGTCTGGCCAGGACGGCTATGACTACTACTTTAGCCTCCATCACTCGACTTCAAACGCAAGCCCAAACGAGTACTCATTCTACAAGCAAGTCATCCTTCACAACGCTCTCTCCTGAGCAATGAGCATTATGAAGCACTTTGAATACAAAAGAGGCCACTCTAGTTTAGAGTGGCCTCTTTGTCATAACCAGTCAAATTTTACTGAACGCTTAGATTGATCGTAGCCGTCTGCGTGATGTTGCCGGATGACGCTTTGATCGTGACCTGCTGCATTCCCGTTGGTGTAGGTGTCGACGTAGGGGTTGACGAAGGCGAGTTGGAGGACAAGCATCCTGTAACCAGACCGGCAATCGTGAGGAAGAGCACGAAAGCTCCAAGGGTATGCAGCTTTCCATTCCCAGCTCGCTTGCGCGAGAATGCAAGAATTGAACCGAATGGGAACAGCGCGGAAACAGCAATGCCAACCGCTCCGTTGTACAGAAAGGGACCCCGACCTTTCGCCATTGTGCCCGTGGTCTTGATCTGAACATTCGCAGTGCTGACAGCCGTAGCGCTAAGAGAAAGCGAGCTGGGAGAGAACGTGCACGAAATCCCTACAGGCCCGCTGCAAGAGAGCGCTACATCACCGCTGAAGCCGTTGGTTGGGACCAGGCTAACGGTGGCCGAAGTACTCAAACCATCCGTCACAGTCGCCGCCGAGGTCGACGCACTGAAGCCGAAGGTGGGAGAGGAGGTTGTGTTGTTTGCCGAGGTAATCGTCGCAAACAGGCCGTGGGCCGCGCCGGTTAGTCCGGAGGTAAAAAATAGCGTATTTGGGTCTCCGGTTCCGGGAGGAGTCGCGCTGCTAGTCCCGAAGGCAATCTCCCACAAAGATGGATTTGCTATGGCCTTGCCATTAGAGTCGATGAGTTGGCCAAGGAAGGCATAGGTGGTCGGGTTATAGACGTTGATGACCCCGTCGCCAAAATTGCCCACCAGCAGGTCGCCGCCAAAGACTCCGAAGGTACTCGGCGCGATCGCTACACCCCATGGAGCGTTTAGGTTGCCTCCATTTACGGCGGTCGCGACAAAATTTCCGTTGAGGTCGAACACATCGAGAATGCCGTCCCCAGCTCCGACCGTCTGCTTGAAGGCCGTTACACCGTTCGTTGTGGTCGTCGAACGCAAGGCATAAGCAACATACACCTGGTTGCCAATGACGTGAACGGAGAATGGAGAGTAGCCCGCTGGGAGCTTCGGATCGGTAAAATTGCCCGACAGTTTATCCTGCTTGAAACCGGTGTTATATACCTCGATGTCGCTCGCCTGACCGAAGTTTGCGGCAAGCAAGTAAGTGCCGGCTGAGTTGTTCAGCAGAGCCAGCCCCGTATACGAAGCATTACCGGCGCTATTATTGACAACGACCTGCGCTGTACTGCCGTTCATTCCAAGCACAGCATTCCAACCCGAGATTGTGCCGTCTTTTGTAGCAAAGAGGAACGTTGGAGGAGCGCCGACCGGCAGCACAAATCCCGTCGCAGCGCCGGAAAAGATCACTCCAGTCGGCTGTCCCAGGGCGTTGCCCGATGCCGGAGGAACATTGACGTCGAACTTCTCGGTACCGGTAGCCGTGGATACGATTTCAAGTCCGGACTTTTGGCCGCTGATCCAGGCCGTCGATCCAATGCCAATGCCCCAGGGATTGATCAGGTTCGGGTCAGTAACTGAAGCGGCTACAGAACCGTCGGAGATCAGATTTGTTACTTGATAGCTATTGCCAGCCTGTGCAGATGCGACTGCAGAGACGCTTCCGAGCAATAGTGCAATAAAAATTTTGCACGCGTTCATCCGTCGCCAAGAAGATTCATTCGCCGCAATTTCACCGCCAAGGGTGCTCCGAAAAAATGTGTCTCTATTTATGATGCGCGCTGTCTCTCTCGCCTCAGTTTGTGTAACCGCGATCGTGTCAATCTCGGTCGGTCTTTCATTGCCAATCATTCAAGCATGCTCCCATTTTGATTTCTGTTGTACACAACAAGAAAAGCAAATAGTTATTCCCATCTCGTTCGAACAAAACTTAGTCAGTCATGGTTTCATTCGGAAGCAGTGAATCACAGGAATTCGAAATAACTAAGTCACGGAACAACTAACCACTCAAACTGTCCTGAAACACAAGTGCGATCGATGTGACTACACACTCGAAGATCTCAGTCATTTGGTTTTTAAATTTCGGTTCCCTTGCACTACATTTCTCTGTTGCTTCGAAATCATCCGCTCCAGATCCGAGGTCGAGCAAAAAGAGGGAGTCCTCAGACAATGGGGGAATTATTGTTTACCAAGGGAATAAGGAGCCTCTTTAGCGTGTTCCACCATCAGCAAGTCGAAAACGGATTTACCTCTTTACGTGCTCTGTCACCCATTGAAAGCTTTGGGGTTGTGTTTATGCTTTTCAACTCGACTCGAAGATTGCACTACTCTTAGCATCTAACAACGAGACAGCTTCAGAATTCGGAGACAGCTTCAGAATTCGATTTGGGATCAACCAATACAAGCACTATCGATTCGCGGAAAAACATGTCGGACTTTCACTTGCTCTTCCTTCTCCGTGCTCTCCTGCTTACCGCGAATGCTCAAGAGAATAGGAGCACGATCGAGGTCCCCGTTGGCTTACCACTGCTGCTGAAAACGAAAGGAAAAGTCCGGATCTATGAATATGTCAACGGAAGTTGGGCGTTCCAGGCGCCGGCAGCTGACTTGGACGAGCAGAGAAAAGTTATCGGACGCCATATCGACGCTTCTGCACGGTCCAGGTCCCATACACTGCGTGCGATGTATTCGTTTATGGGAAAGCTCGATGATCCATCCGCAATCATGAGATCGTGAATGGAGGTAAATCCCATTTTTTGTTCCTTGGCAAGGCGGCTTGTAATGATATGAAAACAAAGAGGTGTTAGTTCATTATTATTCAATTTCGTACAATACGAACATGTCTGGAAGTCCGGGTGAAGCCTTCGCTAAAAACGAACTTGGCAGTGAGCATGTGGATGGGCTGTACGGGTACGCGATGGTTCTCACTCGCAACCGTGCCGAAGCGGAAGATTTGGTGCAGGAGACGTATGTTCGGGCACTGGGAGCCGTTGGACGTCTCCGCGAAAATAGCAACATAAAGGGATGGTTGTTTACAATTCTGAGAAATCTCTGGTTCAACGAATTACGAAGACGTCGGAGCTCGCCCACAATTGTGGATATGGATGGAAATGACCATACAGCGGACAGCCTCGTTGGAAACGCGAGAAATGCACATGACCTTTTTGTGAGCAATGAAGACTCCAACATGGTAAGGGCTGCCATTAATGATTTGCCACTAGAATTTAGAGAGATCATCCTGCTACGAGAGTTTGAAGAGCTTTCCTATCAGGAGATTGCGGATGTGCTTGGCTGTCCGGCGGGTACTGTTATGTCGCGGTTGGGAAGGGCGCGCGCCAAACTTCGTACGGCGCTTGCCGACATGTGGAGCACCCCTGGGCGCTCCGAAAAGAGGAATCAATCATGAGCGATTGCGCTGATCGCAGCTCACAAATACAACTTTATCTGGACGACGAGTTGATCGGGAGCGACCTGGAGGAGCTGCTCGCTCACTTGAAATATTGCGGAAGCTGCCAAAGTGCGATGGAAGAAGCAGAGGCATTCTCTCGAAGATTGTCGCAAGCACGCCCATTTGCAGTTGCGCCAGCTGCGCTGCGTGAGCGCATTGGAAACTTAGCAGTGACTCAGACAGTACTCAAGCCGGATATACCGCATCGCAAAGGCGCGGTTTTAAGTTTCCGTAACAAGACAGCCCGGTATGCTCTGGCACTTGCAGCCATGCTCTTGCTTGTTGTAAGTGGCTTCCTCCTTGTGCCACGCCTGCGAGTCGAATCGAACGCAAGCAGTTTCGTTGCAACTGCCATCGATTCCCATCGAGCGATCTCAGACTCAGCCGTTCAGCTCGACGTCCAATCGGAATCGCCAAGCGTAGTTTCGGCGTGGTTCTCTCAAAGAGTTTCATTTCCATTCCGTATGCCGAATGCAGGAATCGCTGCTGACGATTTGGCGAAGTACAAGCTCCTCGGTGGGCGTTTGATTACATTTGGAGGCGAGCGAGCAGCAGTGCTCGTCTTTCGGCTGTCAAAAGACCTGGTCACTGTACTGATTGTTCCGGACAGACATGCTCGAGCGATTGGTGGAAATGTGACGTACTCGGACGGAATTAAATTCCACGCCTTTAACCAGAGTCGGATGCATATCGTGACTTGGGAAAATAAGAACCTTACTTATGCATTGACCTCACACGTCGCGGGGAGTACAGCTCGCGGCTGTTCGACCTGCCATGAGGGTGCTTCTCCTGAAGCAGTGAGTTCTCAATCTAGCCGGTGGATTCGGGAGGCACGGCCGTCGCGAGATTTGCAGCAGACTAGCGCTTATGCCGAGGTAGCCCCAGCAACTCGATAACTGGCTTCAGAAACATTCTGAACAAGACCTTCCCTAGGCTTGTCGACTGGGCCGCTTCGATTTCCTAAGCCTCGAGATGCATCGCATCACGAAGGTGGTTGGCGGCAGGGTGTAAATCGACTAACGCTTGTTGACAAGCGGCTTGCCCGCATGAGATCGGCTGTAGGCTCACGACGATGAACGCGTAGCTAATGACACGATCGCCAGGGAGCTTCCCTCTCTCCGAACTTAGTACGATCTCGACGCGGGACGGCAGCGTCGTTCGTGGCCGATCCTGCCACTCAGGTTACGTATCCGGAATGTTCCGTTTGGGCTTCTGATTAGCGACCAAGAGTATTGACCCATTCTCCCGCTCATTCGGTCACTAACAGACCCTGCGAAATCATCTTTTTTTGAGCTGCAATGGAATAACGTCACAAACAATACGTTATCCCTTTCAGTCCAGTTACGAACGACTTGAGTTGGTATCGAACATTCAACGTTCAGCGGGACGGAAGCCCTATGATTGCAGAATTGTCAAATAAACCAATAACGAAAATCGGAAGATACCGCATCACCGGCGAACTCGGACGCGGCGGCATGGGTATTGTGTACCAAGGCGAGGACCGGTTGATCGGCAGGCGTGTAGCAATCAAAACACTGACGGAAGTCACGCCTGAATTGCGCGAACGTTTTTACCTTGAAGCTAGATCGGGAATTCTCAGCCATCCAAACATCGTGACCGTGTATGAGTTGGGTGAGCATGAAGGAAGCCCATTCATTGCAATGGAGTTCATTGAGGGCGACTCTCTTGAGAAGCTCTTGCGCGAGCAGAAGCGCCTGTCGTTGCTTGAGGCGCTCTCCATTGTGGAACAGATTTGTGCGGGTCTGGGCTATGCCCACGGACATGGCGTGGTGCATCGCGATGTGAAGCCCGCGAACATCCTTATACGACCCGATGGGCGAGTCACGATCGTTGATTTCGGAATCGCCCGTCTGGCCGATCAAACAAAGCAACTTACAAAAACCGATACGCTGCTCGGAACCTTCCATTACATAGCTCCAGAACGTCTGAAAGGTGAAGCCAGTGACGGAAAGGCGGACATTTGGTCGGTCGGCGTCATGCTTTACGAGATGCTCACTGGCGAGTTGCCGTTTAAAGGCAGAGATGTTTCCGCCTTATACCGTGTGATCCACGAGCCATATGTACCGCTTGCCGAACATATACAGGACATGCCAGACGATCTCAGCCATGTTCTTGATAAAGCTTTGGCGAAACAGCTTAACGCGCGGTATGCGACCGCAGAAGAGATGGCCTTTGATCTCCATGTGCTTGCACAAGGTCTGAAGCGCGACCGGGTTGGCTCGTTGCTCGAAACAGCTCGACGGCTCACAGACCAAAGCCAGTTCGCCAGCGCGCGAACAGTGTTGTTGCAGGCGCAACGCATCGACCCAGCTAATACCGACGCCAAATCACTCTTAGGTGGTGTGCAGGATCGACTCAGCCGCTTGCACCGAGGCGAACAGCTGCGCCAAATCATCAAACAGGTGCAGGACGCTGAAAACGGCAGACGCTGGAGCGATGCAGTCGCAATGCTTCAGCAGGCTCAGAAACTTGACACGGAAGATACATTCAACCTGGATGAACGACTGAAAAATGCCCAAGAGGAGAAGAGCCGGCAGCAGAGGGTATTGGAACTCTGGAAGCGGGCTGACGACGCGCGCAACTTCGGCGACTTGACGGCGGCGCAGGATTATCTGGGACAGGCTTTGCAAATCGATAGTCGCAACACCGAGCTGCAGAATGCCTACTCAGATTTGCTGCGTGAGCTGAGGCGTCAGCAACAACAGCTGCGCTTGGGCGAACTGTTGCAGAACGCTCGGGAGGAGAACGAAAAGCAACTCTACACTGAGGCAATCTCCCATCTGCGCAAGGCGGCCGAGATCGATTCTGCGCATCCTGACGTTCAGAGCCTCCTCACCTTCGCGATGACCCGGCAGGAGGAAAGGCGCCAGCAGGTTCCGAATCTCGCTAAGGCAAACGTGCAGGAGTCGCTCAATCAGGAGGTCTCGGTTTCAACGGAGGATCACGTGACCCGCTTACTGGAGACACTGCCTGTGGACGTCTCGCCACCTAATCTTCGGTCCGGGATTGAAGATAAAAAGCGAGAGCGCGATATCGACCAGGCAGTTACAGCGTCGGTAAGCAAGCTAGAACTGATCGCGAATGTTAACGATGGCGCCGACCCCACGAGGCTGCTTCAAATACCACAGCAACCGTCCGACGACAGAGAAGGCGAAAACGACCTAACTATCCAGTTCTCGGAGGCGCGGCTAAAGGTACAGTTGGGAGAAACTCCGAGTATTAGCCAAGATCTGTCCCGGGAACTTCGCGCAAAGCAAGATGAACTTGCCGCTAAGGCAAAGTATGAGGAGATTCAGACAGCTGTCCAAAGAGCCGTCACTGCCTGCGACGTTGCAATCGCCGCAAACAAATTTGACCACTGTTTGCGTTCGCTGGACGATTTGGAAGATCAACATTCCGGGAACGTCGTGCTCGCTGCTGCGAGAAAAGCATGCGAATCGAATCGTAGACAGAAGGCAACACAATTGCTTCAAGGGGCCATTCAGGCGGCGCAGTTGCAACTGCGGAACAATTCCGCTAAACGAGCTGAAAAAGCTTTGAGGGAGGTGGAATATGCCTTGCCGTACGCAGCTCCGGATGTTCGTAATGATTGGAAACGGCTGAAGGTCGAGTGTGAGGTTCCTCAGCGCGCAAAGCAGCCAGCTTCAACAAACGGCATTCCTGCGGAGCGCGGCAAAGTTAGACTGTATGCCATGGGCGTCACGATGGCCGTCGCCTTACTTGCAATTGGGAAAATCGTATATCCCTGGCATGGAACGCCAGCTCAGGCTAAGCCGGTGGTCGTCAGTGCGCCGGCATTCGCGCCCGCAGCGAGCACTGCAATTTCGACAGATTTGGAGATAAACGCCTCACCCTGGGCAAGGGTGGTGAGTGTTCAAGATAAATCTGGTAAGAGTATCGCTCTGCCTGGTAAAAACTCAACTACTCCGCTGCGATTGAATGCAGTCGAGGGCGGAGTTTACGAGGTCACACTTGCCGGACCAGACAACAAACAGCAGACTGTGACATGCAGAGTGTCCTCAAGCGAGCACCTGTGTTCTGCGGAGATGGGATCGCCAAATGTGGAGCAAGTGCTGAAGGGAAGACAACCATGGAGCTGAAATGGGGTGGAATTTTACTTCTCGCCGCAACAGCGATGATGGCGCAGACCTCGAATCAAGACAAAAGCGCCGATCAACTCCGGGATCTTGCCGGCATCGCGAAGAATTCCGGTGACCTTCCGGCAAACGCCAACTATATTTGCCAAGCGGCTGCTCTTGATAGCAAGAAGTACGAGAAGAAGTGCGCCCGAGCAAAAGAGGATGCCAACAACGCGCTTTTACAATTCCAGATAAACCTCAACACCGGTCGCACGGAAATACAGCATAAAGATTATGGTGGCGCATTGCGTGATCTCGCGACGATCACTTTCGGCCCCAACAGACCTGAAGCACAGGATCTGACGCAACTCGCCCGGATCGCAAGCAACGGAGGAACGCCGGTTGATCTGGCTAGCTACGAAGCTTTCAAGTCTGCTCGTGCCGCCTATGCCCGCGGTGACTTCGACATAGCTCAATCCGAAGCAAAACGCGTTCAGTCCCCTCCTCTCCAGAATGCTATCAACAAGCTGCTAACAAACATTAGTATTTACCGCGATATGATGAAGCAGGCAGAGGCCTTGACTCGTAGTGGTGACTTGAAGGGGGCAGAGCAGAAGTATCAGTTTGCAACACTCATCAAGCAAAATGGACCGGGCCAGCCTCAGGATCGCTTACAAGAACTGCGAGCGGCGGAAGCACAAGCCGCAAACGCAAAGCCAGCTCCTCCTCCGGCACAACCGCCCGTTCCCGTTCAGCCGCAAGCCCTGAGCAAAGCGCCGCCACCCGCCCAGACGAGCAATAATCGAGGGAAGACTAAGATATCGTCGAATCCTGCCACGCATGAGCGAAGGCAAGGTTTAGGGGAAGATGCGCGGCAGCTACCGAAATCATCGCAGGCAAATGCACAAAAAACTGGAGATGTCTCCGATAAGAAAGCCGCACCAGAGAATATACAGCAGGATTCCAAAGAGGCGGAAGAGAGCCTGACGCAAGGGATAACGGACTTTTACGCTTCGCATTTCTCGCACGCCAATGACGCAATCGAAGTGTATTTGCAAGGCGGCGGAACCCGCTATGCTGGTGCAGCTCATTTCTATCTGGGCGCATCGTTTTTCACGCAGGCACTGCTGACGTCTCCGGATGATCGGCCTCGCGCCGAATCACTCCGCCAAAAAGCGCAGGCTCAGTTTACCGCCGCAAAACAACTGCACTACAAACCCGTGGAGTCGGCCGTGTCGCCTAAGGTGTTCGGCGAGTGGACGCAAATAGGTAATCAGCAATGATGGATCAGCAGGATAGAAAGGCAGATGCGCAACAGCATGGCCTTCAGTCGAACCATTCCGCAACAATGACAGAATTGCGAGTGGAGGTGGCAGCGCTCTCAGACGTGGGCTACAGGCGATCGAACAATGAAGATAGCTTCGGATATGACTCAACGACAAATATCTTCGTGGTTTGTGATGGCATGGGAGGAATGACAGCTGGCGAAATTGCGAGCTATAAGGCGATGGAACTCACACTCAAGACCTATAACGACATAAGCAATCATGAAATGAATATCGAAGAGCGACTCCGTCTCGCTATCGCCAGTGCCAACGAGACAGTGTGGAACATGTCCCAACAAGACCACAAGCTCCGAGGTATGGGGACGACTTTGGTCGCGGCATCCATCCTCAGGAATAGGCTTCTTATTGGTAATGTTGGCGATAGCCGGGCGTACTTCCTAAGAAATGGCAACTGCATACAAATCACGGAAGACCACTCTTACGTCGCAGAACAGATGCGCCATGGAGGGGCGAACATAAGCGATGAAACATCTCACCGACTACGGCAATTCATCACACGTGCGGTGGGGGTGCATCCGAGCGTCAAGCCTGACCTCTTCGGTCTCGATCTGGAACAAGCCGATATGATCCTGCTCACAACTGACGGTCTGACCCGTTATGCCGATGAAAACAAACTCGCGCATCATATCTATATGCGCTCAAACCTAGAAGAGATCTGCCGAGGGCTGATTGCCTTAGCTCATGAAGGTGGGGCGGAAGACAACGTAACCTGTATGTTGTTGCGCGTCTCTTGACTGGCAGGATGTGAGACGACTCCGAGGAAACCTGCTTCAGCCGCTCACGACGTGGTGCCACTTCAACATATAATCCAAATTCTCGAGCTTACCGTTTACCTCTTGTTCACAGTCAGACGTTTGATAGTGAAGAATTTCTTGAACTGGAGCGCGCCTGGATCCGGTTCACGGTAATTGCCAACAGCACCACTATCGCGCCTGTTGCACTCGTCAATACTTCATCTGCGTGAGTAGAAAGTAAGCTCCGAGTAAAAGAGGGATTGTTGCGCTGCTCCAATCGCTCCGACATCGAAGCTCGTTTGCGGAAGCATGCTCTTAAGGAAACGAGAAGGAAATTTTGTACACGAGGCTTCACCGATTTCTCCACACGCATGAGAGAGAAATATTGGTTTTTCACGGAGAATGGCTAATTGGCGCAGCTGAATAACCAGCCGACAGTTCCTTTACGTCGGACCTGGGTCTGGCAATGAATCTTCTTCCTGTGTTATTCACCAGTGTCGCAACATGAAATTGTTGAGCACAGAATAGACAGCTAATGAAGCTGTTTATGGAGCATCGTTCTCTCCTGTCTCTTACGGTCACAGTGGTCTTTTCCTTATGCCTAACGACCTCTCTGTAAATTAATCTGGTGTTACTTGGCGAGGATCGAGCAAATGAAGCTCACAGCCTCGGAATTACATCGAGTTTTACTCGCCGATTTAGAATATTCGATGAATCGCGGAACAAACCTTTTGTGAAGGTGTCCTAGTCTTCATGAAGCCGAACGCATTCTCTGCTGAAATATTCGCGTCACGAAATATCGAAGATGGTCGAAAAACATCCAACAAAACTCAGTTTCGTTATGCCAAGCGATTGGAATCGGTGATATTTGTACTCGCCGTCGCGTGGATGATGCCGAATTCTATAGCCCAAACGGCGAAAGCCTCGATCGACGTACCTGCCCATTCCAGGCTTTTGCTGCGGGCTGTTGGAAATGGAGATCAAGTTTATGGCTGTGTCGACGGCAGTTGGTCATTACAGGCCCCAGATGCCAAGCTCCTCGATCAGAAAGGATCCGTTATTGGGCGACACTTTGCAGGTCCTACCTGGCAGCTCAATGACGGTAGTTGGGTCAAAGGAAAGGCCATCGCAAAACAAGCTGCTCCCGATGCGACTGCCGTGCCGTGGTTGTTGTTGGAGTCGGTTGACGGTACCGGAAGATTGGCAGCGGTACGATTTATCCAGCGCACCGCGACGCACGGAGGAAATGCCCCCGACGGGAGCTGTAGTCGGGGCGAAATGCGCAGAATTCCTTATACTGCGAAATATTCTTTCTATGAAGCGAGACCATGAAAACTCGCTCGCTGCCAGCAGGGTGCAGGCATCGGTAAGGTGAACATCCCAAAAATAAGTTGCAGCCAAGGTGCTAAATTTGTCCAAGGGCAGGGTTCAGCCTCTGCGGCAATTCCGCGGATCCATCTCCACTATTAAGAGCGTCGTCGAGACGCTTCCTTATGCACCAGGAATAAAAACTGCGGCATCGATTCAGACTTACGGGAAAGCCAACGAGGCCTCGCTTCTTTTCGCTGAGAGCACTTACGTTGTGCCTATGGCCGATGTCAAAAAGACTCTTCATCGCAGCAACGCCAACGGCTGTTATCTATTTTTTTTCCGGCCCGCTTGTAGTGCTGACACTGCCGTTCCAGAAAATCAGCTTCAATTTCTCCCCATTCATCAACGAAAGATTTATGAAAATTTTTATGGCTTCGACACCGCTGCCCGGACACCTCAAATTCACTCTGTCCATCGCTTCGCTCTTGGTAGAATCCGGCCACGAGGTCGCCGTACAGGCCAACGAAGGCTTGCGTCTCGCCGTCGAAGGCATCAGCGCATAGCTTACCTCCCTCGTCGAAGCCGTAATGCATTCACATCCCTTGATCTTGGTACACCACAATAGCCGATACCACAAGGGTCCGATTTACTTGAGTTAGATAGAGGCTAACGTTCGAAATGGCCTATGAACTCAAAATCCCAGAAGTGCATAATCCATTGCGGCGGAGTTCGGGAGTTCTTAGTGCGAGCGCTCTCATACCTCAACCTTTGCCGTATCAAATCTCTAGATTCAACAACATGAGCGAGCGAAAAACAAGTTAGATACCAACGGGTAATGGCGCCTATTCTCATAAACGTTCCCTAACCACCCGTTCTGAACCGCAACCTAATGCGGCAAGGACGGCACCCTTACCGCATCGTTTCTGATTGTCTTCAGCCTCTATGTGCAACCTTAATTTGTGATGCCGAAGCTTTGCGGATTCTCTCCAATCTTATTCAGATAGTTGCTCAGCTCTGTGGTGTCACCGCCGGTCTTCTTGAGATGATCGGCTTCTTTCTGGATGTAATTACTAAATTGATCTTGCGTAATCGGATGGCCATGGTCCGTGCCGTCGAGCCGGATGTAGGGAGTCAGTTCTCCCTCCGATGCTCCGATGTTTTTACCGAATTTGTGCACGGCTGTACCATCGGCATGTTTTGTTTCATATCCGTTTTGGAAAGCCTCTGCTTCAAGTTTGTGAACGTCTCCAGCAACACTCGTGTTGTATTTCGCCGGCTTGCCATTTGAGGACTCTTTTCTGATTTGACTATTAATCGCGGGGTCACTCATCTTCGTAGTATTGAAGCCGGGCTTATGTTTCCCTTTGTGCGGGTAGACTGCGTCTGATTTTTCCGGCCATTTCCGCACCTCCACGTTTTGGTTCGCTTGATTGGCCCCCGCATGCTTCGCCTTGTCCAGCGCATCGCTCGCGTAACCGAAGTGTTCCTTTGCAAGCCCCAAATTCCCCTGTTTAAAGGCCGATTCCGCATTCTGAGCGTGCTCCTCGATCTCTCGCCGGGCGTCGTTTGGCAGAGTCTTCGCCTCACTGCCGACACGGTTTAGACCTTCTGATAGTCCTTGATGCGTCTGTCTCACCTGTTCTTTTTTGGCATCATCTAAGTTGTCATAGCCTTTCTGCATCTTTGGATTGGAACGCAACCAAGTATCAAAATTGTTTGCCTCGGGAGTTGTCGCCTTCTGCGATGTTCCCTCTGCTGACGCTTCCGGAGAATGCGTCGACTCTCTTGGGCTGTGGAATTCCGACCCGCTGTCGTTTGCATAGGACTTCAGAAAATCTGAACCCTCCGTTGGGCTGCTATTCGTTGCTGCTCCGCCTTCAGAGTGCGCAGACCTTGGAGCGACTGCCCCGGCAGATATCTCCGCATACGTAGGAACATGAGTTAGTTCGGGGCTACCTGTTGCATGAATGGGACTCATCCAATAATCCTTTGGACCAGTGCTTAGTGCCGGTCACTAGGAATAACTTGCTGCGAGCGGAAATATTCCCTTCGTTAATTCCATAGAGCGACTTGCTGCAAAAGCACGAGTAGGGCCCTAGACTCAGGGCGCCGCCGCCCTGCCGATGTAGCGGACAGCCTGCCCTAGGGCGGGCCGACGTATCGAAGCCGCACTGCATTACAGCCTCATGTCGATGCACTGATCCAACTCACGCTGGTGCGTGTGACGCGCTATATCGATTGATCCGCGCTCGGCGCCCCTATTCCCTTCGACCGGAATCGCCCATTTAAATATGTCCTCGTACTTCCCCGCTGCCCATAGTCTTGGGCAAATCAACTAGCCCTGCCGCCGCTGTCTGCATTGCTTCATCTAAAGTTTGATATCTTGGCTCCATGCTTTCAACTTGCTTCCGTGCCATAGATCCTTCACGGTCCGTCCAGATAAGAGAGAGAGACTACTCTTAATTGACCGGGGGAGGCGCTCGTCGTCCTTACTTAGCGCGATCTCTGAAACAGGCTATAGCGCTTTCGATCGTTGATTTTCACTCCTATCGCGACCGCAAATAGAAAGCGATGGATTTCTAAAGTGGACAAACTCCTTATCCCTAAACTCCTTCCTTCGACTCCCACCTTATACGATAGATAAATGAAACCCAGAGAATTCAATGAGCGATGGCTAACTTCGAAAACTTTGAACGACTGGCCACCGACACGCCTATGCTGCTGGAAATCTCAGGCGGCACCGGCTAGACAATTGCGTGACGAACAAATGAAGATCCTTCTGGCACCCTTATTTTCTCCCCACTAAAGATTGAGAACAATAATTCATTGACGTCCTATCAGATATACAGGAGACAGGTTTGATTCGCCTTCGCTCAGCAATTTTTCAAAAAGCGCGATCCGAGCCAGGATTGATCACAAGGGACAGATCTAGCGTCATCATCGCTATCTCGGTGCTCTTCACCTTTATCACATGCTATCTCCGCAATTTCGTCCTACCCAATGTTCCCACCATGTCCTGGAACGACCAGATGCTCTTTGCAACAGATGGCACCAGGATACTGGCGGGACAGTTGCCATACCGGGATTACTTTCAATTCCTCACCCCCGGTACGGACCTGGTCTACAGCTTTCTATTTCGATGGTTCGGCGTAAGGCTTTGGATACCGAACTTAACAATGGTTTTTCTGGCGACGGTGGCCGTCTGGCTGATGATGCTGGCTGCACGCCGTGTTTTGCATGGCATGGCTCTCGCAATGCCACCCCTCTTCTTTATTGGATTCGCCCTGGCTAGAAGTCTCGATGCAACCCATCACTGGTTCAGCACCATTTTCGCCATGGCCGCAATGTTGGTGCTGATGCGGGGTCCACGGACTCGAAATATCGTTTACACCGGAGTTTTGTGCGGAGTGGCGGCAAGCTTCACTCAGACTAAGGGCGCATTCATAACAATTGGCTTTGTAATTTATCTCCTTCGGATCTCGATCAACCGGAAAGAACCGGCGCTCATTTTTTGGTGCAGATCGTCTCTGCTCAGCGCCGCCACCCTATCTACCTTTCTCGCCCTGAATCTTCGCTTCATTCTCCTTGTAGGCTGGACGAGTTGGGTTCAATCAATCATTGTTTTTCCGATGCGCTATTACCCCACCATTCCCAATCAGACCGGCTTCGCCTTCGGGAGTCAGATGCGCGGTCAAGGGATCCTGACTTGGATCTCGGTTGGGTTCATCTACAGTGTCGTAATCGTTGTCTATTCCATCTTTCTCCTAATAGTAGTGCGTCGAAACAAGACTGAAAGAAGAGAACCTTGGGACCAGCTTCTTCTACTCGCAATCACAGGCATCGCCATGTTTATGGCAGTTGCTCCTGGTATGACACCTCTGCGAGTCGCCCCAACCGGCCTTCCGGCCCTGGTTCTTCTCACATGGCTTTTGAGCCGTGTCAGAGGGCCAATCCTTCTGGTTGGGTGGGCGTTGGCTTTTGTCTCGCTTGCAATTGCCATCTACTTGCCGATCCACAGCCAGCGACAACCATGGAACTATCTCACTCTACCCGCAGGTCGAACCGCGATCCCGGACCGTGGTAGGTATGAGCTTTATCGTTGGGCGGCCGCGCACACGAACCCAGGAGAGTTATGTTTTGGAGTTCCATATATATATCTCCCCTTGTTGGTGCACTCGCCAGCGCCGATTGACTCGCCAGGACCGTGGAGCTATTACCGCCCGGAGCAGATCCAGGCATCGATTAAAGCGTTGGAAGAACACAGGGTTCGCATTCTGATTCTTAGCGCATATACGGATGATCAATTAATGTGGAGCTATAAAGCTGAAAGTCTGCGTCCTCTGCGAACCTACCTCGATGCCCACTATCGTCATGTGAAGACCTTCTCCAACGTTCTGAGAAATGAGGCATGGGTGAGGATAAGCGACACGGATACGCCGACGATTTTGGACGATCAGCCATCTCAAAAATAGAAGTACTTTAGGCGCTAGGTTGTTGCGCAAGTCCACCGTATGCGTAGACTATTGTTCTTAGGCTCTTCAGCACCTAAGGTTTTTCCGGCCATTCATGCCTCGGATAGCGGCGCATCAATTCTCGTCGAACTTGCGGATAGAGGCTCTTCCAAAATCCGGCAAGGTGTGTCGTCGTTTGTACCGCGCGATGATTTGGCGCCAAGAGATGAATGACGAGCGGTGTCTTGTTCGGACCGATCTTAGGCGTATCCTGCATCCCGAAGAAATCTTGGAGGCGTGATGAAATCCACGGTGGTCTGCCTTCCTCGTAGTGGACTTTGATTTGACGTCCATTTTTCAGGCGAACGCTGAGCGGGGCGATCTCATTGAGGAGTTTCGTGTTTGACTTCTGTTCTAGCAATGGTATGAAGTTTTTGGAAACATTTTTAAGATCCCCGAAGCTTTGAAGTCCTAGACACAGTTCACGCAGCGTATCTTGGAGATTTGGGGACTCGAATCCAGCGAAGGTCAATCGAGCCAGGAAGTATTCCAGAGACGCCTTCTCTACAAAGTGATCTATGCCTACCTCGAATGCCTTCTGCGCAAGCAGTTCAGCAGCTTGGTCCTCCGGCGCGGCGCCTCGCGATTCCTCAATGACGAGTTTGTCGTACAGCAATGCGCTTAATCTTTCGACACGCTCCGTCGTGCGATTCCATACCACACTTAACCTTTCTTCAATGTAATCAGGAAAGAGTTCGAGCAGCCACTCCGGCTCGATTCTCGCGGTCATGCGGATGAGTGGCAAGGGATTCTCCTTGCGATTCTCAGCATCGATGGCAAGCATGAATTCGTAGCGTGGCATCTCGCCGGTTACCTCAGCAAAGATACCCGTCGACAGCTGCACTTGATTGCCGATTCGCCGCCGGGCCACACGATCAGGAAAGCCAACTAACAGGGACAGAAGCAACGCCTCATCATCATGGCGAGCTTGTTTCGGTGGTCGGGCCATCCTGAGCAGTTGTTCCGTGTGCTGCCGCAAACGATGATCCTGAGGCAGGTCCATGGCCACAAGCAGATCATTCTTCTCACTGCGGGCGCCCAGTCCAAGCATTGCTGCAGCCAGACATCCATCCTCTCCAACGCCTCGATCCAACGCTTCGATTAAGATGCGGGACAAGCGGGGAGGCAAAGGAAACCGTGTAAGGCGTTGAACCATTCCTCCGCTTGTGTCGCCGTTTGCTCCAATGCGATCGAGCAACAATTCAGCGATTTCAACGTTCTCTATGGGGGGAGCATCCAGCCAATCAAGATCATTGAGATGCGCGATCTTCATAGCCCGAATGCTGAGCAAAAGCTGCGACAGATCTGCGCGTGCAATCTCAGGAGGATCGTGCTCCGGTCGCAGCAAATAATCTTCTTCAGAATAGAGTCGTATCACCTGGCCAGGTCCGGTGCGGCCTGCTCTTCCGGCTCTTTGCGTGGCGGACGCCTTACTGACCCGGCCGACCTGCAGCGTCGGCAGTCCAGTCCAAGGCGAATAGGTTGCGATGCGCGCCAGACCGGTATCGATGACTGCGGTCACTCCTTCGACCGTTACAGAACTTTCAGCAACATTCGTCGCGAGGATGAGTTTTCTTTCCGCAGACGGTAAAACGGCGCGGTCCTGCTCGGCGGGCGAAAGGTCTCCATGCAGTGGAAGAACAAGCAGATGGGCTTGCCGAGCGATCGTTTCGCACTCGCGCATCGTTCGCCGGATCTCGGCGATGCCAGGAAGGAAAACCAGAATATTGCCTGAGTGCTGCCAGATGCTCAGCAGCTCCACTGCTTTCCTCGTTTGAACATGAAGCGGCTCTGGGGAATAAGGTAGATGCCTAACCGACAACTCGAACAGCTGTCCCTCTGATCGAAGAATCGGACAATCTTCAAGATATCGAGCTATCGGCGCCGCATCGAGCGTGGCCGACATCACAATGATGCGTATCTCCGGCCGGGTGCGCTGGAGACGCTTCAACAGTGCCAGCGCAAGATCGCTGTCCAGATGGCGCTCGTGGAACTCATCGAGGACGATTGCGTCGATGCCCTTAAGCGTTGGATCAGTGAGCAAGCGTCGGGTCAGAATGCCCTCCGTGACAAAGCGCAGTCGCGTGCGCGGACTAACCCTTTCTTCGAAACGGACTTGATAGCCAACTGTTTCGCCAACCTCTTCCCCCAGCTCCCACGCTACCCTTCGTGCCGCCATCCTCGCAGCGATTCTGCGCGGTTCGAGCACGATGACTCCGCCGCTGACGAGACTGAGAAGGGTCGGCGGGACGCGGGTGGTCTTGCCAGTTCCCGGCGGCGCTTCGATAACGAGGTTGGGCGTATGCTGCAGGCACGCAAGAATCTCCGGCAGAATCGCATCCACCGGAAGTGCTGGTTTTCGGCTCACTGCATTGATCGGAACACAGCGTTCTAGCGCCGTCAATGCGGCGGTATAGGGTTAGTCGTGTCTACAACGGTGAGATCTGGACGAATATTTCGAGAGGCATTCGCTCAGCGACATCGTATCGGGCCGCCTGATCGAGCAAACAAGGGACAAGGCCATTGTGGAATTGAACCTGATTAGAGTCTGATTAATCTCCGACGCATCTGCTCTTTCTCTATCTGGCGCGAGAGTGAGCAAAAGAGTGTCAGCTATTTCACTCTTCACCTCTTTCATGACTACTCCCGACGGGAGACATCTGCACGATGTCGATCAGAAAATCATTGAACTATTTCTAATGACATTTATATGAACTTTTTCCGGTCTTGTAAGGCCCGCCAGTTATGTAATCGCGATGTCGTAATCGTTTTGCCCCGAGTCTCCACGCTCTGATGCTTACGAGATGAAATCCGGTTTCGTATTCGCGATCTGAGATTACTGGGGACCAAGAAAGGAAAGCAATGCTCATGTGGGATATTGGCATCATTTTCGCGATCATCATGTTCTTCGTCATCGCCGGAGCCTATGTCCGGGGATGCAGTTGGCTTAGCAGAAAGGGCCCTCGTGATTGAGATTTTCGCTTTGTCGACTATCGTTCTGGCTTTGTTTGTCTATCTCGTTTATGCGCTTCTGCAACCAGAAAAGTTTTAAAGGAAATTCAATCCATGACTGTCAATGGCTGGTTTCAAATTGTTTTTTTCTTCACGCTCGTGCTTGTCTGTGCGAAACCGCTGGGCGTTTATATGGCACGGGTCTTTGAACGGGAACGCACATTTGCGGATATCATCTTCAGACCCATTGAGCGTCTAATCTATAAACTCACGGGCATTGATGAAACGCACGAGATGCGATGGACCGAGTATGCCGCGTCAATGCTTGTCTTCAGCCTTGTGACGTTGCTCGTTACATACCTGCTTCAGCGAGTGCAACAGTATCTTCCCCTCAACCCGCAACACCTTGCCGGAGTCGCCCCTGATCTGGCCTTCAACACCACGGTTTCGTTTACTGCCAACACGAATTGGCAGTCCTATGTTCCAGAGACCACGGTCAGCTATCTAACCCAGATGATGGGGCTTGCCTACCACAACTTCCTTTCAGCGGCCGTCGGAATCGCTGTCGCCATCGCCTTTGTGCGTGGCATCTCTCGGAAAGAGTCGAAGACCCTGGGTAATTTCTGGGTTGACACGACCCGCGCCTCTCTTTGGGTCTTGCTCCCTACCACGTTCATTTGCGCTCTTCTTCTTGTCTCGCAGGGTGTCGTTCAGAACTTCCGCCCTTATGACCAAGCCAGGCTTCTGCAACCGCAGACAGTAACAACCACCGGCGCGGACAGTAAGACGTCGACGCAGATAATCACGACACAGACGATCGCTCAGGGACCGGCCGCTTCCCAGGAAGCCCCCAAGATGCTCGGCACTAACGGGGGCGGATTCTTCAATGCCAATAGTGCCCATCCATTCGAGAATCCAACGCCCTTCTCTAACTTGCTGGAGATGTTTGCGATCTTTCTAATCCCAGCCGGTTTGACAGTAACCCTCGGAAGAATGACTCGATCTCCAACTCACGGCTGGGCCGTATTCGCCGCGATGTCAATCCTGTTCTTTATCGGTGTATCCATTGCATATTACGCGGAGGCCCAGCCAAACCCGCTCCTTCACAGTAGCGCAATGCATATCGATCAGCGCTCCACGGCTCTACAGCCTGGCGGAAACATGGAAGGGAAAGAGGTCCGCTTCGGTATCGCTAATTCGGCACTCTTCGCTACCGTGACTACCGATGCAAGCTGTGGCGCTGTCAATGCGATGCACGACTCCTTCATGCCACTCGGCGGAATTGTGCCGCTGGTGAACATGATGCTGGGTGAGGTCATCTTCGGCGGGGTTGGCGCTGGTCTCTATGGAATGCTTAACTTTGTCGTTCTGGCTGTCTTCATCGCCGGTCTGATGGTGGGCCGAACCCCTGAGTACCTTGGTAAAAAGATCGAATCGTACGACATCAAGATGGTAATGCTCTACGTGTTGATCTTTCCGCTATCGATTCTGGGTTTTACTGCGGTCTCTCTGTTGATGCCCACTCTTGGTCTATCGTCGCTGGCGAACGCCGGGCCCCATGGTCTGACTGAGATTCTGTACGCCTATACGTCAACTACGGCCAATAACGGATCGGCGTTTGCAGGCTTGAGTGCCAACACTCATTGGTACAACCTGTCCCTAGGGACAGCTATGCTGGTCGGCCGTTTTCTGATGATTATCCCTATGCTTGCCATCGCTGGAAATCTTGCCCAGAAGAAGGTTGTCCCGCCCTCGCCAGGTACCTTCCCGGTGCATACCCCGTTGTTTACGGTGTTGCTCGTCGGAGTCGTCCTGATTGTGGGAGCCCTCACATTCTTTCCCGTGCTTTCGCTCGGTCCCATTCTCGAACATCTCCTGATGCAAGCCGGGAAAACCTTCTAAGAAAACAGAAAGAAGAGCAGACACGTATATGGCTAACACACGTAAACGGTCCCTGTGGGACACGAAGATCATTCGTCGCGCATCGGTCGATGCATTCGTCAAACTCAATCCTCGCACAATGATGAAGAATCCTGTCATGTTCGTGGTTGCGATTGGCAGTCTCATCACGAGTATCTATCTCTTTAGAGATCTTTTCACCCATCATGGCTCCTTCCGCTTCGATCTTCAGATCACTCTGTGGCTTTGGTTCACTGTTCTCTTTGCGAACTTCGCGGAAGCGATGGCGGAAGGGCGGGGCAAGGCGCAGGCCGACGCTCTTCGTCGGGCCAAGTCAGAGACGACTGCGCTTCGCTTCAAGGAAAATGGTCAGACGGAAGAAGTTCCCAGCTCTCAGCTTCGGTCAGGTGACATCGTATCCGTTGTTGCAGGCTGTATGATTCCCGGCGACGGCGAAGTCATCGAAGGAGTCGCATCCGTAGATGAGTCTGCAATTACCGGCGAGTCGGCACCAGTGATTCGAGAGGCCGGCGGTGACCGTTCTGCCGTAACAGGTGGGACACGGGTTCTCTCCGATCGTATCAAGGTGGAGATTACCTCTAATCCCGGCGAGACTTTCCTTGACCGTATGATCGCCTTAGTCGAAGGCGCAGAACGCCAAAAGACACCGAACGAGATAGCGCTCAATATTCTATTGGCGGGATTGACGATCATCTTCTTGCTGGCGGTAGTTACGTTGCAGCCCGTCGCCATCTATTCGACCGCTCCGCAATCTGTCTTCGTCCTGATCTCTCTTCTGGTTTGTCTGATCCCTACGACGATCGGCGGTTTGCTTTCTGCCATAGGGATTGCAGGTATGGACCGTCTTGTACAACACAACGTTCTTGCGATGTCTGGTCGCGCAGTTGAGGCTGCGGGCGATGTAAATACGTTATTGCTCGATAAGACGGGGACCATCACTCTGGGTAATCGTCAGGCTTCGGAATTTATATCGGCTCCCGGTGTTAGCAAGGATCGTCTAGCCGATGCGGCACAACTATCGTCCTTGCCGGACGAGACGCCGGAAGGCCGCAGCATCGTCGTCTTAGCGAAGGAACTGTATGGCCTTCGCGGTCGTGAACTCGCCGACTTAGAGGCTGAATTCGTTCCTTTCAGCGCAGTGACCCGAATGTCTGGTGTGAATCTCGACGGCCGTATCATCCGCAAAGGATCTACAGATGCGATAGCTGCGTTCCTCAAGGAGAATGGCGGAAGCCTTCCCGAAGAGGTTCGAGCCAATGTCGAGGCGGTAGCCCGCAGCGGAGGTACGCCCCTTGTGGTGGCCGAGAATCGTCAGGCACTCGGGGTCATTCATCTCAAAGACATCGTGAAGGGGGGCATGAAGGAACGATTCGCTCAACTACGGGCGATGGGTATTAAAACCATCATGATCACTGGTGACAACCCGCTCACCGCCGCAGCGATATCGCGCGAGGCAGGTGTAGACGACTTCCTTGCCGAAGCTAAGCCCAAAGACAAGATGGATCTGATCAAACGCGAGCAGGCTGGAGGCAAGCTGGTCGCGATGACGGGCGACGGAACAAACGATGCTCCGGCGCTGGCCCAGGCAGACGTAGGTGTCGCCATGAACACCGGAACCCAGGCTGCTAAGGAAGCGGGCAATATGGTCGACCTTGACTCCAATCCGACCAAGCTGATCGAGATCGTCGAAATTGGTAAACAGCTCCTGATGACCCGGGGCGCACTCACAACCTTTTCCATCGCCAATGATGTGGCGAAATATTTCGCAATTATTCCGGCTATGTTTGCAAGGGCGTTTCCGGTGCTGAACGCGCTCAACATAATGCATTTGAAAAACGCGGAATCGGCAGTGCTCTCGGCGGTGATCTTCAACGCGATCATCATCATCGGCCTCATACCGCTCGCCCTGCTGGGTGTGAAATACAAGGCCATGTCGGCAGAAGCTCTTCTTCGCCGCAATCTCATCATCTACGGAGGAGGGGGTATCATCGCTCCGTTTCTGGGTATCAAGCTCATTGACATGCTCATTACAGCCTTTCACCTGGCCTAAAAAAGGATCGTTTATGCGTCGTTATCTTATTACTGCAATCCTCTATACCGTCGTTACGACTATCATCTTTGGCATCGCTTACCCCTATCTAGTGACCGGAACTGCTCAACTGATCTTCAAAGACAAGGCCGATGGGCAACTAATAAAAAAAGATGGTCATGTCCTCGGTTCGCGAATCATCGGGCAGCCATTTTCAGATCCGAAATACTTCCATTCACGTCCGTCCGCTGCCGGCAACGGATACGATGCTGCGAGTTCCGGCGGCTCCAACTTTACACCGACAAATAAAAAGCTTACCGATCGCATCACAGGGGATGCGACTGTGGCACAGACGGATCACCCCGGCGTCGACGTTCCTGTCGATCTGGTGACAGCCTCTGCTTCCGGTTTAGATCCCGACATAACTCCAGCTGCTGCGGAGTTTCAGGTCGCTCGCATCGCCAACGTAAGACATCTGCCGGAGTCAGTTGTTCGTGAACTCGTCGCGAAGCATACGTTAGGACGGCAGTTTGGGTTTCTGGGCGAGCCGCGTGTTAACGTTCTTCAGCTCAATCTCGGCCTCGATGATGTAGCGTCTGCAAAATGATCAATTCAACACATAGGATGGTGCACAAGGTCACCAGAACCAGCTGGAATTCCCTGATGGTTCTGGAAGCAGCATGGACAGCCCTGATCGTCGGCTTCCTTCCGATTGCCGGTAGCATGGTGGAAAGGTTCGGGTACGAGCATTTGGTTCTCTTCAGCGCAGCCTACGCTGGGATTCTTCTCTTCCTTCAAGACAGAGCAAGCCGTTGGAAATGTCCGCGTTGTTCGAAGTGCTTCCTGCGTACAAACGGGTCTGGTAGGGCCTCGCCGTTCCGGTCACGATGCGGGACTTGCCGCCTGACGAGGGGCAGCGAAGATCTTTGACGAACGCGGGATCCTACTGATCGTTTTCTTCTGAAGAGTTTAACCTGTAGCCGACCCATGGGTCGGTAAGTAAATAGCGTGGGTGCAGTGGGTCAGGCTCAATCTTCTTTCGTAGCGCGGCAACCAGCACTCTTAGATATTCAGGTTGATGTGTACTGTGAGGCCCCCAGATCGACCGGATGACAATGGAGTGTGTCAGTACCCGATCCGCATTGCGCAGAAGAAAGAGCAGGAGATCATACTCTTTCGGGGTTAGTTTTATCTCACGCTCTTGAATGGTTACATGTCTCTTAAGTAGCTCAACCTTGAAGTCTCCAACATGAAGGAGAGATTCATTCTCCGCTGGCTGAGAGGCCAAGTTTCGGACCAGCTCCAATCTACGAAGTGCAGTGCGTACTCGTGCAAGGAGCTCTTCGATGCTGAAGGGTTTGGTGACATAATCATCGGCGCCGGCATCGAGAGCGCGAATCTTGGAATCCACGTCTTCACGTACGGATAGAAGAATGATAGGCAATGCCGAGGCAGTTCTTATCCTTTTGCAAAGTGCTACGCCATCCATTTCCGGCATCGCCAGATCGGTGATGATTAAGTCAGGCTTCCAGTCCTCCAGAACGTTCAATCCCGAGATACCGTCTTGCGCTGTCCGGACGTCATAGCCATTTGCAACGAAGCTTGCTCGGAGAGCCCGCGTGATCGTAGGCTCATCGTCTATGACCAGAATTCTGCTACGGTGCGATGGTACTTGAATATCTTGATTCATGATTCGCCGTCTTCTCTGATGGGTATTCGAAACGTGATTGTGGTTCCCTTTGAGGCAATGGTCTCGGCTATCCATATGGATCCGCTATGCGCTTCCACCAGTCCCTTCGCAATGGATAAACCTACCCCAAGCCCGCCTGGACTGTTGAGCCGCGAATTACTTCTATCTGCGCCCCGATAGAACTTGTCGAACACCTTGGACAAATCGTCTTTTTGTATTCCGCTGCCATGGTCCGAGACAGAAACCTCCACGTCACGCTCTATGCGTCGGGCGCTGATGCTAATTTCAGAGTTATCAGGAGAATATTTTCGGGCATTATCCAGAAGAGTATAGATAACTTCCGCCAACGCCCGGACGTCGATGTGCATCAGCGGAAGGGTCTCGGGAATGTTGACGAGAACACGGTGCTTGAGCAGCAAAGTCTGAGCCCGTTTAATAGCTGCCTGCGCTACGTCATTCAAGGAACCCCATGTCGTTTTGAGCATGAGATCTCCAGCCTCGATACGCGCCAATTCTACAAAGCTGCTGATGATCTGATCGAGATGAAGGCTCTCTTCGTCGACTAACTCGATCAATTCGCTGTTGACCTCAGGAGTAAGGGTTTCTCCCATCCGCTGGGCTTTTCGCAATGTGGTCGCCGCGGCTCGAATCGATGTCAGAGGAGTCCGAAGATCATGGGTTACGGCGTCGAGGAGCGCCGTCTTCATCAGATCACTCCTCTTGATCGCTTCCGCCTGACTGGCCTTCTCAAATGCGGCTTGCAACTCAGTATAAAGACGGTCAGTTTGTTATTTCGCCAACAACGCCTCCACGGCTCTTTCCTTCGCGTTCGCCGAGAGTTGGCCAGCGACGAGAGCCGTGACAGAAAATGCCGCAAGCGCGACCCAGTTCTGCGGGTCCGCAATAGTCAGACGCAAAATGGGAGGAAGAAAGAAGAAGTTGTATCCAAGCATGGCCACGACGGATGCAGCAAGTGCTGGCCTGCTTCCCATGTGAACAGCGGAGAAGAGCACTCCGAGTAGCAAAGCGAACCCTATTGTGGTCGTGTTCACGATGCCTTGGAGTGGCGTCAGTGCGAACACCAGAAACGCAAGACAAACGGTCGATGTTAGTGTGCGTCTCATCACGTTCTTAGAGATGAAAGACTCAGCACTTCGGAACATTGTGGCCGGCCGCAGCATGCTGATCTTAGTGTAGTCGACATCGCCCACAGTCCCGCTCTTCTTCGTTGCACTTTTCGAACGTGTCGCGTGTTGCGCTCCTTATGACTTTTCTATGATCTTTTTACGAGCAGCTAATTCCCGTCCGCGGTGTAATCGCCTTGGAATAAGGCGGTGATTGGAATGGCAACAGGATCAACGGGCGTTACGATCTTAGCGATTGGAACAGGTGGAGGAGTCGTCTTCTTTCTTTGTGTGCTTTACCACTTCATAAAAGAGAGTAGACGCCGGACAAGAAAAAGCATCTGTGCTTTGATCTCTGACTCTATCCAGGAGGACAGTCGGCGCGATCATAGGACACTAACGATCGTCCTAATGTGTGCAGTCCTCTTCCTTGCATGCTCCGATGCGGATGCCCAGACGTCGCCTCAATCTAATCCCGAAGTGGAAACTCTCCAGCAAAAAGTGCTTTCGTTGCAGCATCAGCTTAAGGAGATTCAAGGTGAGCTCGATAATCTGAAGTTGCCTGTGACTCTACCGCCAGCTACCGCGGCGAACGTTCCATCCGAGCCAACGAAGGCCGCGGAGACGAAGACGGTCGATGTCGCTTCAGCCTCGACAAGGCAATCTATTTTTCCAGCGAATTCGACATTGAACGTTATCTTTGACGGCTACTATGGCTACAATTTCAACCACCCCATTGGGCGCGTCAATTCACTGAGGGCTTATGACGTTCTAAGCAACAGTTTCAGTCTTAATCAGGCTGCTGTCATTTTCGAACTGCCGACGGATGTAGCGGCAGGCCGGCGCTATGGTATGCGTCTTGACCTCCAATTTGGGCAGGCTACTTCGACCCTCCAGGGAAATCCCTCCAATGAGAATCGCCCAGACATCTACAGAAACATCTTCCAGGCCTACGGAAGATATGTGGTTCCTGTGGGGAAAGGTGTGACCGTAGATTTTGGAAAGTGGGCCAGTTCGCTTGGCTACGAAAGCAACTATACGAAAGATCAACTTAACTACAGCCGTTCGTTCTACTTTTATTACTTGCCGTTTTACCACACCGGTGTGCGCGTTAATTATCCGGTAAGTGACAAAATTGCAGTCAATTACTGGCTGACAAATGGAACACAGCAGACGGAACCATTCAACTCTTTCAAGGACCAGATGATTGGCCTCGCGATAACGCCACGAAAAACGATTACATGGAACTTTAACTACTACTATGGACAGGAACACCCGGATGTCACCCCATCCACCAACTGTGGTACTGCACCAATTCAGCCTGGATTGTGTTTTACTCCGATCAACCCCGCACCAGACGGCCGCACCCACTATATAGACAGCTATGTGAGTTGGCAGGTTCGGCCTAAACTGCTGTTCGGGCTCGAGGGCGACTATGCCATCCAACGGCAGTGGAGAACTGCCGGTCCAGGGCGCTCCTCCGCTCCTTCCCACGTAGATGGTGGTGCGGCCTACACGCAGTATCAGTTCAACTCGCGTGCCTCTTTCGCCGGTAGAGCAGAATATCTTTCGGACCGCGGCGGCCTTTTTAGCGGGACGACTCAAGCCCTGAAAGAGACTACCGGGACCTTTGAATACAAGTTTGGTTCTGGGTTCATAGGGATGGTGGAGTATCGGAGGGACTGGTCGAATAAGAATTTCTTTCCGACAAGTACGGAAGGGACGATGAAGGGGCACCAGGATACGGCAACGATAGGCCTGGTCTGGTGGTATGGGAACAAAGAAGGGGCGTGGTAATGCCCCGCAGGGATCGTAGGTTGTGGCCTGGTGGCTCAACTCATTATTTTATTTCTGATTTGTCCCGGAGTAGTCGAGGATCGTAACGGAATGGCTCCGCGTGGCCAAGCGTGATCTTCTGGAAGTCAGGATGGTTAGGGTTTAGAAGCCAATTGTTCTCAGCGGGAGCCACGACCGAAGGAATGATCAAGACAGCGGCTTGGTTCTCGCGAACGAACGTTTCACCGATGACCGCAAGGGACTGAGGAGCCGGATAATCCTGCCATCCTTTCGGCAGGTCATCGATCTGCAGGTGACGCCTGGGGATATCATCTGGAACTTCCGCCCTTGCGAGTACAAGGTCTCTTGGAGACTGGTCAGAGTCGAGATGCACAAGGTACTCAACCATGGCTAAGGAGAGATGCTCGGCTGTGTACACAATGCGGGTTCCTGATGCCCACCAGCGGCCACCGTAACCGAAACTTCCCTCTCCATCAAACGGTGTCGAAGCAAATGGCTGTCTCAGCAGGCGGTACACAAAGGTCAACTAACACCGCCATACCCAATGCGACCCAGGACGTTCTCCACCTCACGCGCCCCAAGTTCCGTGTCTACGATACTCAGAGGAGCTACGCCGCCTAATGCGTGATTCGGCCTCTTCATCCAGTCGATGGCGATCTTGTGATCGCCGAGAAAGTATGCGGCCAGCGAGACTAGGCGTGCCAAACGATAGAGACGGTCAGACTCATACCGAGCGAGACGTCCTTGACTCTTACGGCGTTGCAAGCTTCGAAGAGAGAGGTCGAGGCTGCTGGCTATTTCCTGCAGCGAGAGTCCCGTTGAAGTGAGAGCGCTCACAGCTGCTTGCGGAAAACCCTCCCGGATGGCCGCACTCAAGTCCTCCGAAGTGCGCACCATACGACCGACTCCAGCTTCGCCGCCCAGTTCATCAACGACTGCAGTGAGTTCATTTACCATAATGTCATCTATTATACCGCCAAATGGCGCAAGTAGAGGGTCGTCAATTGTGAGCCACGCTATGGACACTCATTCACCTGAAGCTTTTGAGGCATTTACATGTAAAGATCCCGTGATCAGCCAATGTCCCCGGCAACAGAACCGAGCCGTTCTTAAAGGCCCCAGTTTCCTACCGCTCAATGATTTCTACCGTCATATTGGTTCGGCGCGCCAGGAGTTGGAACGTTATCGGAGACCTGTGCTCCATTGGTATGAGTCCGTGATAGTGGAGTGGTGAGGCTAATGCCGCTACCCGAGATCTGCGCACCAGCTGCGTGAGCACGAGCGAGGGGTGCGGCGACTGTGATAGTGGCCGCGCCACGGGCTCTACTTGAAGAAACAACTGCCGTTTCAGAATTTGCTCCTTCGTCAATCGTGATTGTCTGACCTTTACCAAAGCCAGTCACGCTCACGACAGGCAGAAGAGTTGCTCCAGCATCAGTGGAGGTGCGGACCGTCGTGGCGCCTGCTGTTCCAACTGCGGCGATGACGGCGGATTCAGTATTTGCACCAGAATCAATATGGACTGTCTGCCCAGGCCGAAACCCTTCCGTACTGGCAACCTTGATGTTCGTTGTACCCGCGGCCGACGTAGCCGACAAAGAGGCAGCCGCCTGCGTTGAAAAGTCGGTACAGTTACTGTCGGTATCGGCACCGTCACGGAACCGTCCTGCGCTCGTATTGATGGCAACAGGCGCCACAACTGTCGACCAGGGATTGAACACTGAACCAGGTGCGGGGGCGTAGCAACCGCTTAACTCAGCTCCTGAGACAGCTTGATCTCCTTCGGCGGCCCATGGATCGACGAGGCCTCCATAGTTAAGGCTGTCGGCAACCACTCCCAAAGGGTCACGGAGCACGATGCTGCCTTCTTCGACGATGAGGGGACGGCCGAATTGCGGGGACGTCGTGGTTAATTCCGGTCCGCCAAACCACTGGTTGGGCGTTGGCATACCCTGGTATCCCGCGGTCTTGACTGCGGCATCGCGTACGGCCGCGTGGATCGCGTGATTGCTGGCCAGTGGTCTGTCGAGCGTTATGCCAGTCCCAAGCGCCTGGACTGGCTCATTGCTTGAATGGGCAAAGGCAGTCGCAGGCTGGAAGCTGATTCCTGTTCCACGATCGCTGAATGGAAGGTTGGCTGCATGCTGGAATCGTAAAGGATCGGCTAGGTCCAGTCCTGTGCCCGGGGATACAACCCACTCACTGACGACATGAGATTTGGCAAGAGTGGGCGTAAAGTCGATGGGGGTGCCATCCGGCCCTGGCGCGCCCACGGCGGTGACGGTGACGACCTGCCAACTTGCAGGCGTGCCGACCGTGATCTTGTCGCCTGCGGCGAAACCTTCAGCCCGGCGCACGCTGATTCGGGTTGCTCCGGCGCTCGCAGGAGCTGAGAGATTGGTTTGACTCGCTGCTGTGCCGACATGCGCCACCGTCACGGTTTCGATCCCATGGCCCACGCTGTCGATATCCAACCTGATCTTGTCACCGGTAGAGATATTTGCGAGGGATGTCACCTGGATGTTGGTGGCTCCCGCAGGCGCGTCCATCGCAAGATACGCTTGTGTGCCAGACTTGCCGACCGCGGTCACCGTAGCGATCTCATACTGCTCCATCGTATTTGCAACAACCGGATAGGTAGAGCCATAGCCAAGCGCAATCTTCTGACCAACAACAAAACCGGATGCGTCCTCAACCGGCACATTGGTTGAACCGGCAGGAATTGTGATCACTTGTTCTTCTGGCAGTGATTGCCACAACGTTGTATGGTTGCTGGCAGCCGTCCCGAGGCTGGCGATCTTGCGCGCTTCCATGCTGGACCCTGTGCCGATATTGATCGTATCGCCAACCGACACTCCCTCGGTGTTTCTAACATGGATGATGCTGTCGCCTGCACGAGCGGGGATCGCCAACCCGGAGTTGGAGAGGCCAAGCAGGTAGAAACCGCCCGCAGCAAGCTTCGTTCCAGGCAGGATCTTTACCGTCGAGGAGATGGCCTGATGGGCTGGATGCTCGGTCAACGTCCAGTTGGAGATATCGACGCCTTCGGAACCTGCATTGTAGAGCTCAATAAATGAATTCGTCAGGTTACCTGGAGCGCCGGAGGTGACTCGAAACTCGTTGATCTTGACTGGTATGGCATTACGAACCTTTGCAACTGCCGTCTCAACTTGCCTTCTGCCTCCGGTTGCATTTGTCCACGATGCATGAGCGACGAGATCGCCGTTGAAGGCTGCTGGCGCAGAAGTGACTTTGAAAGTCGCGCTCACGCTCGCACCCGACGCGACCTGTTGAGCGAACGTCTTCGACGTCTCGGTCGTGCCTGAAACTACAGCGGTCCACTGTTTGCTCGGTACAGAAATGCTCAACGAGACTTGTGCTGCCGGAGCTCCTGTTGTATTCGTGAATGTGACGGTGAAATCTCGCGAAGATCCCGGAGTGAAGGTCTGCGGGCCCGCATGTTTTTTTGATGTCGCAGCCGGAACCAAACGAAGTGGAGCTTCGTCGTACTTGGCAGCCACAATGTTCGCCTGGACAAGCTGGTCGGTAGCGTTCGATGGAAATGTACCAGCTGCGGTCATCGCTCCTTCGTAGAACGTTCCTTGCGAGCCGACGCTATTGTCACCGCCGTTGCCCAGGAGAATCGCCCCCTGCTTGCGCATCGGGTCATAGGTTGGATTCACACGGTGCCCATCGAACATGACCGACAGAGCGCCCTTTTGCGCGTCGCCACCCATGGATGTCCAATGGTGTGGCTCTCCTTTGCCGATTGCGGTTACAAAGCGCCAGGGGATACTGGGTAAATTGGGGCAACCTTTGGTCCCATCATCGTTGACGCAACCGACAAGGTTATTTTCCTGATCGGTCATAATCCACGGACCGTGACCAGCCCCGCTATACCACGGTGTGGCGTTACCGAAGTACAGGGTCTCCATGGTGCCGTTATCATCATCGCGACTATCGATCTCAGCATTGCCGTAGTCGAAACAGCAACCGGCGTTGAAATGCTTCCCGTTGACGACCCAGTATTGCCCCTCCGCTTGGTCGTCGACCGCGGTGCCTTTCACATCGTTCTGGCGAAGCCCCATGCCCGGTTCGATGAACACGCCATAGACCTTGTGCCCCATGATCGTGATCGGGGCCATGTCCGCTATCGGAAGGGTGTTGAAGCCTCCCAGGGCCGGACCACTGAATCCGCCACGGGGAGCCTGAATCAAGTCGTTGTGTTTGGGAGACTGGTCGTAGATGATACTGATCCAGCAATAAGTACCGGCGCAGAACTTATCCTGTGCGGCTGCGTCAGCGTATCCGCCTGGATCCGGAACTGGCGTGGCAGTCGCTCGGACAACGTCAATGTCAAGGGTCTTGCCGTCCGACTGGCGCAAAACCTGGTAGAGAGGACCGCTATAGGTCGCATATAACGCCCGGGTCGTACTATGTGCCGCGGCACATGGGTCCCCAGCAGCCGCGTAAATGTCGCACGGGCCCTGCAGCCTGTGTGAAGAAACGATGGCACCCGTAGGAGATTGTTGCGCTATCGTCGAGGTGACGCCAACAACCGTAAGTACAAGCGCGAGCCTAAGCACAAAATCGATTCTCGTTTTCATTCTTATCCTGATCTACTGGGACGAAATTGTCTTGGGCTCAGAAGAAACGAAGTCTCTCCGTTTTTGGGACCCAGTCTATTTTGAATTTTCTGTCGGGATACGTATACCACTTGGCAGTGATTCGTTCCATCTGCTTCTCCAACCCTGGCGTCCCGGTTGATGCGGACACGGTGTGCTTGTCCGGGTAGAAAGCAGCAGGGCACCCGTGAGCGTCGAGATATCCGCGCAGCCAGTCGAAGTAAGACAACGTGCTCTCGCTGGCACGAAGATTAGCGAACGCGCGTTTCCTCGACCTCATTGTCGAAATATTGCCGTGAACGCAACTCTCAAATTTCTGTTCGTAGCCTATGCAGCGACAGAGCTATATGATCAAAGCCTTGATCTCCGGCGAAGGTGGCTCATATCTCGAAATTCAGCGCAACTGATAAGGAGCTGCAGACGCAGCGACCAGTGCTGCCTCCGCAGGTGCCGCTGCCTTCGAGGCGTTCTCGATCCCTTTTCCTGAGACGTTCACAGTGCTCAGTAAAGGCCCGCTAAAGCCGGTGACCTGAATGCCACGCAGCCTCGCATTTCGTACGTTGGCGATCGTGATGCCTTTTTGACATGTGCCGGAGATACCCTCGAGAACAAGACCGTCGAGAGGCTTGCGTGCATCGATAGCCCTGGCATCTACAAGAACAGGAGCATCCTGCACACGAATATCTTCGAATCGGAAGTTTCGGTATAAGGGGAGTCCCTCCAGACCAGGCACAGGGTTCGCGTCCTGGATGCCTGCGCTGGTCTGGTTGATGCTGAGAAAGCCCATGCGCATCTTTGTTGCCTCCATATCGCGGACAGCAATGTTTTCAATGAAGGCGCCGCGGCCGATGCGACTCTTTATATAGATTGCAAATTTAAACACACTGGTGATCCGGCAGCGCTCGATGACCACATCGCGGATACCAGCTGACGTTTCGCTGCCGATGCCGATGCAGGCATAGCCCCGTCCTTCCAGCGTGCAGTTCACGATTCGCACGTCTTCAGTCGGGCGATTCATCTGACAGGCCTCTTCGCCCCGGCCGGATTTGAGCGAGATGCAGTCGTCGCCGGAGGCGATATCACACGAGTCGATAAGAACGTGCCGGCAGGAGTCGATATCGATGCCATCGCCATTGGTTTCGGTGCTCCGGACGGTCAGGTTGCGAAAGACAAGATTGTCGCAGCAGGTGGGATGAATCGACCACATATGCTCGTAGTTGGTGCTGAAGCCTTCCAGATGCACACCATCGCAGTAGATTGGTTCGATGAGCGCAGGACGACGCAGAGGGTTGTCTTTGGTGGGCCGTCCACTAACAGCTGGATTCCCTTCAATGCGCCCCTCACCAATAACAGCGATGTTTCGAGCGTCGAAGGCATGAAGAAGAGCTGTGTAACCCGGAATCCATTTTGCCCTCCCAGCGCACTTCGGAGACTTTGTAGTCGGAAAGATTCGGTGACCCTACAAGAGTAGCGTCCTTCTCCAGGCGAAGCGTCACGTTACTCCGCAAGGTGAGGCCACCGGTGAGGTAGCGGCCAGCAGGAACAATGATCTGACCTCCTCCCAAAACATGACAACGGTCGAGTATCCGTTGCAGCGTATCCGTTTCGAGCGTAATGCCGTCGCCCTTAGCCCCAAAATCACGAACGTTCAATTCAATCTTCGGCGCTGCAGGCGACTGAGAAGCGGACTTCGAGGCAAACGAGCGGGGCGCCAGTGAGGCGGTGGCCGTTAAGCTGAGAGCTCCTTTGAAGAGGTCTCTCCGGTTAACCTCGATCAGCGACTGCGGCATTTTCATGAATTCCTTTCATCGTTTCGCGAACGCGTGCCCTTTTTGAGCGCATGAACCATTCGCTCTCAAAGGGGGCATATCGATTGATTTTGCGGTGCAGAAGTGCTCTCTGTTCGGAGATGCCTAGGTGGGTCTCTTCCCTGCCCCAAAAGCCACAAAGAAAAAGGAGAGCGCGAAAGCATCGAAAAATTCCGTAAGTCCATTTATACCGTGACTTGACAGCTATTTCAAAAAGGGACTAGTTTCATAGGTGAATTTTAAATTCAATATCAAAATAGAGGCCTGCTTTGTCCCTATCAGTTATGAAGGCCGCGGTATCGCGTCAATTCGCCCAGTTCCTCGTTGTAGTTGTGCTGCTCGTGTTGCCCATTGGAACGCTTGCCCAAGAGTTTCGTGCAACGATCAGCGGCACGGTCACAGACAATACAGGCGCGGTGGTCCCCCATGCTTCTGTCGTCGTAACCAATATAGACACAGGCGGTCAGGCTCGGTTGCAGAGCAACGATGCCGGCGCATATGCTGCTCCCTCGCTTACTCCAGGCCCGTATTCGGTACGAGTGGAGGCACCTAACTTCCAGTCTGTTTTACGCAACGGCATTACGGTACAAGCGGGCGATCATCCTCAGATTGATATTCAGCTTCAGCTGGGCGAGGTTTCGCAGAGCGTTGTTGTCGATGCAGATGTTCCGTTGATCGATACCACGAACTCCGCGATTGGCCAGAGCATCGGCACCAAGGAGGTCGAAGATCTACCGCAGAATGGGCGCACACCAGTCGTGCTGGCCCAGCTTGCCCTTGGTGTTGCCAGTACGCAGCCGCCTGGGCAGGTTCGTCCCTTCGATAACGGCGGAGCGGCTTCTATCACGATCGCAGGCGCAAAGAATCAGACGACGGAGACACTGCTTGATGGCTCGCCCGATACCGACAGCCAGCTGAAGGTAGCCTACAGCCCGCCGCAGGATGTGGTGCAGGAGGTCAAGGTCTATGCCTTCCAGGCGGATGCGGCTTATGGTCACTCCGGCGGCGGTGTGGTAAATCAGGTCACGAAGGGCGGCACAAACAAGCTGCATGGTTCGCTCTATGAGTACAACCAGACTGCCGCTTTGACGGCGAATAACTATTTCAGCAATCGGAACGGTACGCCTCGCCCGAATACGCACTTCAATCAGTATGGCCTGTCGGTTGGTGGTCCCGTGTGGATTCCTAAGGTCTTCAACGGCCGTGACAAGGTGTTCTTTGAGTTTTCGTGGGAGGGGATCCGTGATTCGCAGCCGGCGGGTGGTTATCTGCACGTTCCCACCGCAGCGGAGAAGCAGGGTGACTTCAGCGACCTTTTGGCAGACGGTGGTTCCGCTTATACGATCTACGATCCAGGTTCGGCTGTGACGACGAATGGCGTAACCCGGCGCACTCCGTTTTCCAACAACAAGCTGTCGAACGTAAACCCGATCGCGGCAAAGCTGCTTTCCTACTACCCAGACCCGAACGTTCCGGGGGCGAATGCCCTCACGATGAACAATTACTTCAGCAACTTCAACAGCACGGATACCTACGACAACCAGTTTGGACGTATGGATATTAACATCGGTGCCAACAATAAGCTCTTCTTCGATGTTCGCCACAACCAGAGAGTCCAGACGACCTCAGACTACTTCCACAACAATGCGACCGGCGCTCTGCTGACGCGCACCAACTGGGGCGCTGTTGTGGATGACGTCCATACCTTCAACGCAACGACAGTCGCCAACGTGCGATTCAACTGGACACGCTATGCTTCGCTGACGGGCGGACCGTCGCAGGGCACGGATCCGGCTTCGGTCGGCTATTCCGATGGGCTGAGCCAGGGCGCAAATATTCAGCAGCTTCCAAGCGTTGCGCTCAGCAGCACGACCTCCTGCAACTCGCCTGGAAAGCAGACAACTTTTGCCTGCCTCTTCACGCCGAACAACACTCCAAATGCAAACTGGAACGATGTGTTCCATATCTTCGGCAGCGTCAATAAGCTGGCTGGAAATCACTCTCTCAAGTTTGGCGTAGACGCTCGTGAATACCGGATTGAAAACATCTCCTACGGGTATCCGACGGGACAATTTATCTACGGTTCGGATTTTACGCAGGCGGCCAGCAACTCCAGCGCTGCCCCGTTTGGTCAGGACCTTGCAGCGTTCGAATTAGGTCTGCCGACCTCTGGCGCGATCAACAGGAATGTCTTCACCGCGACGTGGAACCGCTATCTCAGCCTGTTCGCACAGGATGACTGGCGCATCTCCCGCACGCTGACGATTAATGCAGGTCTGCGTTTTGAGCATGACTTTCCGATGTACGAGCGCCACAACCGCGTGATCAGCAGCTTCGATCCAACGCTGACGACGGCGCTCTCCTCGGCAGCAACCGCGGCCTACAATGCGAACCTGATTCCGCAGATTCCTGCGGGACAGTTCGCTGTTCCGGGAGGTGTGGTCTACGCTTCGAGTGCGCGACCGCAGATCTACAACACGGATTCCTACACCTTCAGCCCGCGCGTCGGATTTGCCTGGAACCCGGAGCTCTACGGAGGCAAGACCACGATTACGGGTGGCTTCGGAATTTTTGTCTTCCCCGTCCAGAATCTCGCAACCATCAACAGCACCGGCTTTAGCCAGAACACTCCTTATGTTGCGACGAACGATAACTACGCAACGCCTGCCAGCACACTTGCAAATCCATTCCCCAACGGGCTTCTTGAGCCACAGGGCTCGGCGGGAGGAGCTGCAACCAACCAGGGACTAAGTACCGGTACGCTCAATCAGCATATGAAGAACGGGTATTCAGAGCGCTGGGCTCTGTCATTGCAGCAACAACTGGATGCCAATACCATCTTCCAGTTGGCCTATATCGGCGCCCAGTACATCAAACTGCAGGTCAGCAGCATACCTCTGAATCCAATTCCGGCGCAGTATCTGAGCTCCAGCGCTGTACGGGATCCGAATGTCGTGGCGTTACTCAACAACTCGGTCACGAACCCATTTCGCGGATTGCTTCCCGGAACCACACTGAATGGCAACACAATCGCACGAGGTCAGTTGCTTACAGCGTATCCGCAGTACCCGATCAACGGTCTGACCCTGCAGGACATCCAGAACGGAAAATCCAGCTACAACAGTCTGAATGCACGCGTGCAGCGCAGGCTTTCGCATGGCTTGACGTTCATCGCGAACTATACCTGGTCAAAGAATATCGAGCAGACCACGCGTCTGAACGATTCCGACCTTCGTTACGAGAAGCGCATCGCCAGCTTTGACTACACCAACAAGCTTTCGATTGCGAGTGTGTATACGCTCCCGTTCTCTGCGGCGGGCGGGGACAGTGTAGCCGGTCACCTTGCACACGCCGTACTCGGCGGTTGGGCTGTGAGTGGCATCTATACCCTTCAGTCGGGCGCTCCGCTTGCCTTTGGCAATCTGATCTACTATGGCGGCGATCTCCGGTTGAACCCTCGCGAGACCAGGTCGAATGTTGCAGCATTCGATACGACTCAGTTTGATCAGAAGGCAAACGATCAACCAGGAATTTCTGTCAACGGCGTGGCGATACAGACGAATATCCGCACGTTGCCGTCAACGTTCTCGCAGTATCGTGGAGATCGCACAAACAATCTGGACACATCGCTTGCACGTCAGTTCCATTTTCGAGACACCCTGACGGCTGAGATACGAGGAGAAGCCTTCAATTCTCTTAACCGCGCTCAGTTCGGCGGTCCCAACCTTTCGCCGACGTCGACGAGTTTCGGTTTGATCAGTTCTCAGGCAAACCAACCGCGCGTGCTTCAGGTCTCGGCGCACATACGCTTTTAGCCAGCACATTGCCAGAGAACAAACCGGAAAAGGCCAGATCGATCGATCTGGCCTTTTCGCAGTGAGAAACATCGTTCTCTGGAGGAATGTTTCTGCGCCACTCACATAAGCGTTAAAGCTTCCTTTGTGAGCAGAGAGAATCCCAGTATCCATTGCAGGGTCAAGGAATAGATGGATGTCGTTTTTATGTTTGAAACTATTTTTCCATTGACAACGACGGTCAACGGTTCCTAAGATTGGCGCGGTCAGAAAAAATATATCTATAGAAATAATCTTTGCGAGGAATGGTGCTTAACAAAAGTCTGTCGGGATCTCTTCGTTTGTTTTTGTGTCTTGGTCTGGCGCTCACAGCGACTCGTATAAGAGGCCAGATTGCTGGACAAGGCGCTATTTCGGGTACGGTGACGGACAGCACTGGAGCAGCCATTCCCAGCGCCAACATCACGGCCACAGAAAACAGCACGCATATTGCAACGGCGCGCAAGTCAACCGGAACGGGATACTACGTACTCTCTCCGCTTGCTCCCGGGACATATACGGTTGTTGTCAACGCACCAGGATTTCAGAATTTAAAGCAGGACAAGGTGACAGTTAACGCTTTGCAGACGGTGGGGTTGAATTTACAGCTCACGGTCGGAAGCGTTGCCGATACGGTTACCGTTTCGACGGAGCCACCGGCGTTGCAGACGACGAATGCAACCCTAGGCGCCGTGATGGAGAACAAAACATATTCGGAGCTGCCAATCCAGATGACGAGCGGAACTCCTCGCGACCCAACAGCATTCACGGGCCTCATGCCTGGAGTTCAAAGTGGAGGACGTTCTGGAATCTTCAACGGTGTCGGTTCGGGAAACTCGAATGAGATGTACGTGGAAGGCGTTCCGCAGACCACGGTGGACTCGCAGGGAGACAACCGTAAGCTAAACCAGAATCTCTCGATTGAGGCGGTCGATCAGTTCCAGGTGCAAACCAGCGGTTCCTCAGCCCAGTATCAGGGTATTGGCGTGGAGAACTTCTCGATCAAACAAGGCACCAACCAGTTTCATGGAAACGCCTACGCTTTCTTTCGTAACACGGCGTTCGATAGCTGGGGATATTTTCAGCCGTGGACTCCGGTAGTGCATGCGGACGGCACAAAGGGGCTGCCCACACAGAAAAACCCAGAGCACCAGAACGAGCTTTCGTTTTCGCTGGGTGGACCGATCAAGCGAAATAAGCTGTTCTTCTTTGTCAATTACGATCGCTATCACTACACAGGTGTTGCCAATCCTTCCTTGCAGACGATACCGACGGTAGACGCACGGAATGGTGACTTTTCGGCCTATAGCGCAAGCACGGGATACAACATCTACGATCCAACATCCACTGCGGAGTGTACTGCCTCGAATGGCGGAGTTCCTTGTGTTCGCCAGTTTATGGGAGTGAAGAATGGAGCGCCTACCCCGAACGTGATTCCTGCTTCCAAGATCTCTTCCATCGCACAGGCAATGCAGAAGAATCTGCCCCCGGTTTCGAATTCTTCCTTAACGAATAACTACCTTTATGGCCGTCCCGTGGGAAATGACGTCTGGGGAATTACAGGACGCATCGACTATACGATCAACGAGAAACAGCAGATATCCCTTATCTCCACGTCGGGAGATAAGAAATTCATTCCTTGTGATTACGGGTCAACGTCTGTGCTGCCAAATCCCTATACAAACTGTACGTTTGTGGACGAGCGTACGACGACCGACATCGTTAAGCACACTTACACGATTACGCCGCATGCGGTGAACCAGTTGCGGTATGGATACACGAGATTTGCGACTCCCGTGCACAACCTGACGGATGGTACCGACGATACTGCCGCCAACTTGGGGATCGGAAATCTGCCGGCAGGGCAGGCGTCTTCGACATTTCCTGGTGCAAGCTTTTCCGGTGGAGTCGACAATCCAACTGGATTCTCTTCACCGACCGGGCAACATGAGGCAGTAAATACCTACACGATTGGAGATGAGTTCCAATGGGTACGTGGACGCCATTCGATCACGTTCGGCGGCACCTTCCAGTGGCTGCAGTTCAATCAATCCGCAGCCGATAGCCAATCAATGCCAGTTACATTCACGTACACCAATAACTCGACTGCGGCCTTTACGAAGGGCGATATCAATGTAAAGAGTGGATTGGCATACGCAAGTTATTTGCTGGGAGCGGTGGATAAGACCTCTCTGTATATCCAGAACTTCTCGACGCTTGGAGCAAGATACAAAGCCTTTTCACCTTATGTCCAGGACGACTTCAAGGTAACGAAAAATTTTACGCTAAACCTTGGGCTGAGATGGGATCTCTACACGCCATTTACAGAGACCAAAGATCGTTGGTCTGGCTTTAGCCCAACTCAGATGAATCCTGCAACGGGATCGAATGGCGCGTTGTTCTACTATGGTCGCGGGGACAGTACTTGCAACTGCAAGACAACCGTAAATACATGGTACAAAAACCTGGGCCCAAGACTGGGCTTTGCTTACCAGGCCGGTTCCAAGGATGTTATTCGCGGCGCATTCTCCATCATGTATACGCACAGTGGAGGTGTGGGAGGATCGAGCGCAGGAAATTACAACGGAACAGGTCAAGTCGGTCTCACGATCAGCCCCGCCTTTGCGTCCTCGAATCAGGGAGAGCAGCCCGCATTCTTCCTGAACCCGGCACTGGGCAATAGCAGTCTCCCGGGCTATGCAACGACGATCAACCAGACACCGACTGCTAACGCGGGGAACTACATTGCAAGCGATGGATCGTCGGTTGTTGCCAGTACGGTAAGCTTCGCAGACCCATATCTTTCGGGACGCCCCCCTTACGCGGTCAGCTGGAACTTTGGTGTGCAGCATCTGCTGACAAATACGCTTACGTTGAGTGTCGACTATGCTGGCAATCAGGGACACTTCCTCATTGCTGGATTAAGGGGTTACTACAACAATCAGTTGGCTCCGCAGTACCAGGTATTGGGAGGCTTGCTGAAGCAACTTCCTAACAATGTGGATAAGGCTACCGGAAAGACCTATCTGCAGGAAGCGCAAGCAATCATACCCGGAATTGGGCTTCCTTACGCCAACTACGGTGGATCCACCGCTACGCTGGGGCAGATGCTCAAGCCGTTTCCGCAATACTCCGGAGTAACCGATACTTATGGCAACGTTGGAAACAGCAACTATAACGCCCTGCAGATCTCTTTGTCGCAGCGTGAATGGCATGGGTTGAGCTATACGCTGAACTACACATTCGCGAAGACCATCGATGATATCTCAGGTTCGCGTAGCGGCTATGCCATTCCTGCCAGCGTCATCGATGGAGGACACGGAACGGTCGAGGCGAACAGAATCGATCGTTCCGTGAGCTCGAACAACGTTCCAAACAACCTGCATATCTTCGGAGTCTATTCATTGCCATTCGGACAGCGGGATCAGCCCGGAGGGCAGCATTTTGTTGTGCGTGCGCTTACAGGTGGATGGAAGCTGTCGTTTATCTTCTCGAAGACCTCGGGTGCTCCGCTTTCGATCAGTGGCGCCAACTGCCAGACACCGGGAAGCTGCTATCCGAGCTATAACCCGGCATTTTCCGGACCAGCGCGAATCAATGGAAAGATAGGCAAAGGAATTACGGCAACGACGGTCAACGACGTCTCGTATATCGATGCGAATGCTTTTGTAGCCACTCCTGGGAATGGAGGCTTCAACTTTGGTAATGTTGACCGCAATGCTCCCTATCATCTCTACAATATCGGGACTTATAACATGGACGCTGGATTGAAGCGTGAGTTTCCCATCTGGGAGCGGCTAAAGTTTACCTTCCAGGCGGATGCCTTCAATGTAACCAACCATACGCAGTTCGGCGGCCTGGGAACATCACTGTCCAATCTCAGCGCTTTTGGAAAAGTTACCAAACAAAACAACAGCGCTCGGGACTGGCAGTTTGCTGGCAAGTTCAACTTCTAAGGACGAGCAGTGAGAAGGGGACGGAATGGATGTCCTCTTCTCGCTTAATTTTTTATAGAGATATGGACCTGCAATCTTATTGGAATCGACGTCGCTTTCTGTCGCATGCTGCAGCTACGGCAACGCTTGGGGTTCATCGGCCACTGCTATCGCTTCAGCAACGCTCGCATCCTCCTCAATCTGCAGCGAGCTCTCCAGAAGAGATTGCGGGTAAGACTCGTGGTCTGATGACTGGTCAGACTGCTCGGCCTCTTCGCTACCATCCTCAAGACGGCGGCTTCGCGATTCGGAATGGCCGCGAATTTTTCAATCGTCCTCTCTACGGGCCAAACAACGCATTTCGTGTCGATGCAGGTGACCTCCCTGAGTTCTCCCTTTATCTGCCCGGGCACGGCGGCAATCTGCGTCTCGGATTTTCCACCGAGACAACGGCTAAGTGGCTCATCGAAGCAAGCGACGTCGTTGCTACCTACCGCATGGGACGCATGTCCTACGAAGTTCGAGATCCTCTACTGAAGCAGGGCTCGATTCTCCTTGAGCTATCTACGATGGGCCAAGGGGAAGGGCTGCAGACAAGGATTCAGTCTCGCGAAATTCCTCAGGGGACCCGACTGATATGGATGTTTGGCGGAGTCAGCGGCCGCAAAGGAAAACGCGGAGGCGACATTGGTTGCGAAAGTGAACCTGTAAGCCAGTTCTTTCAGGTTCGACCGGAAGAATGCAAGGAGAACCATTACTTCATTGAGAGTCATAAGGCTGTTCTTAGTAGCAAGGCCGCAAAGCTGGTTCTAACATTTCCGAGTGGCTCTGATCTTTCTGTAGGAGATGGAAAACACTGGAATGATGGATGGCAGGCGGTAAACCGCTTCGGCAAGGCTCTTACGGAGGAGCCCGTACTGCTTGGCTCAGTGGATTTGAATCCCGGTAAGTCCCAATACATAGAAATCAAGAGAACGGATGGCACCACATCTCCTTCCGCCCAGGAAGACGTGGCCGAATCTTTTACAAGACGTAGCAAGCAGCTCGAAACTCTGGCGAGCCAGATAGCTCTCTCCACTCCCGATCCATATATTGATGCAGCCGCCGGAGCTCTATGCCTTGCGGGAGATGCTATCTGGGATGACCGACAAAAGTGTGTCATGCATGGAGCAGTAGCCTGGCGTAATCCTCTAGCAGGTTGGCGAGGTCCTTACGTACTCGATTGCCTGGGATGGCATGATCGCTTTCGAGAGCATGCGAGGCATTGGATTGCAAAACAGAATAACTCACTGGTAACAACTGCGACGCCAACGAAGGGAGGCCCCGACCCTGGTTCGCACCTGACTCGCTCGGAAAATCTCCTGCACAGTCGAGGAGATCTCTCCCACAACCATTACGACATGAACCTCGTCTTCTTCGATGCATTACTGCGTCATTTGCAATGGACGGGAGACAAGGAATTTGCGCGAGAGATATGGCCTGCGCTGCTCATGCATCTGGAGTGGGAGCAACGTCTGTTTCGGCGTACGTACCAAATTGAAGAGGGGCGGGAGCTTCCGCTGTACGAAGGATATGCCTGCATCTGGGCAAGCGATAACCTGCAGTACAACGGTGGTGGCGCTGCCCACTCTACGGCATACAACTACTACGCAAACATAATGGCGGCGAAGATTTCCCGATGGCTGGAACAAGATCCTTCCGTCTTTGATCGCGAGAGTGCGCTGATTCTTGAAGGAATGCATAGGCTGCTGTGGCTGCCAGAAAAGGGAACCTTTGGAGAATCCAAAGACATTCTGACCGATCAACGCGTATACGCTTTTCCGGCACTATGGTCGGTCTATCACACGATCGATTCTGAGGTAGCTTCTCCACGAGAAACATGGCAGATGGCGGCGGAAGCTCTGGGGCGTCTGAAAAAGGTTCCCATCGAAGGAGCAGATATTCCTCGCGAGGGCCTGTACATGCTTCCGTGCTCTGATTGGCTTCCGTACATATGGTCCTTGAACCTTCTACTGCTTGCAGAGAATATGCACATGGCCTTGGGTCTCTGGCAGGCAGGCATGGCAGAAGAGGCCTTCACCATCTTCAAAGGCAACATCGTTGACTCGATGTTCCAGGGACTATGCCCCGGAAACTTCCATATGACATCCGCTTTGGATGATCACCGTCAGGAAGCGCAACGTGATTTTGGTGATCCAATCGGCATCACATCGCGTGCCTTGATCGAAGGATTATTCGGTATCAAACCCGATGTCCTTCATGACACCCTCACAATCCAACCAGGGTTTCCAAAAAATTGGAATGATGCCTCTCTGCATCATTGCGATGTCGATATGAAATGGCGGCGCATTGGCACGCGGGAAGTGCTGGAGGTTACCTCCCATTTCGCCAGGCCGGTTCAACTCCTATTGAAGTTACGCTCTCCTCGGACTGGTAAGCCTTTTGTGCGGGTCAACCAACATCCAATTCACAACGCGAAGTTCGACCCCGAAGCTGTTGGAGCTCCACGGCTCATCGTCCCAGCTGGTGCAGGGGAACGTTGGATCGTGGAAGTGGAGTGGACAGGAAAACAAGTTCTCTCTTCGATCCCATTTCGCTCTTATGCCCTTGGAGAGAAGATGGTACTTCCAAGCGGAACGACGCATACCATGGAAGACCCGCAGTCCTGCGTCAAAGATGGTCGCGCGATCCGTTCAGGGCAACATACGATCTTCATCCGTATGGAAGATATGGAATGTCGATGGTGGATGCCGGTCTCGTTCGAAGTGAAAGCTGCTATTGGGAGCAACATATCGCAAAAGCTACCCAATAAGGCAGTGGTCGAACCGCTGGACCTGACAGTACATCTCAAGCACAGGGTCACGGATATCTTCCAGCGGAATTATTCTGCTCCTCGATCTCCCTACTGTTCGCTTTCCATTCCAGAGCAGGGTGTGGGTGCATGGGCGGCTTTCGACCTTCACCCAGTTATCGACGACACCGGCCTTCGTGCTGCAGGCGGAAGCCTGGCGACTCCTATGGGTGTCTCCTTCAGTACGCCCTCAGACCCAATCATTCCTAACTGCCTCTTTCTGTCACAGTGGCAACAGGATCAAAACAGTGTCGAAGTCGCCCTTACTGGAAAGGCAAGGAGCCTGTTTCTGCTGCTGACAGCGAGCACGTTCCCTCAATGCAGCCGCATGAGGCATGGAATGGTGACCGTGCGTTATGCAGATGACAGCGCTTCCCTGCTCGAGCTTCGCACACCGGAAACCTTATGGCCGATTGAACAGGATTTTCTCCTCGACGATTACCTATATGTGAGTGAGGCCTCCATTCCTCCAAGAGTCGACCTCCGCTCCGGGAAGGTTCGGGTCCTCGATCCCGTTTCCTTCAAAGGGAAAGGTAAGTTCGTCCCCGGTGGAGCAGCGTCTATCTTGACGCTGCAACTTGATTCAGCCAAACAACTCTCATCCTTGCGGGTTGAAGTGGATCTATACGGTCCTGTTATTGGTCTGCTTGGAGCAACACTCGTACGTCCTCATTAGCTAGAAACGAAAATGTCATCAAACGCGACCGACTGTTGTTCATGCTCGATAGGACAGAGGCACTGCTGCCGAGCGAGTTATTCGCTCTGCGTTGGCGTTCTTTTGATGACCAAACACCCTGACATTATCCGAAACCGTCTACTGGGGCGCTCAGACCATTTGGCAAGACTCGGGAGAGTTCACCAAGGTCTATCTGCCGAAAGCGCCGGCTGAGAGCGTTCAGAAGAAGGTCGGATCGGTGTACGCTCCTACTGAAGCTCCAAGTCCCACTTCGCGGGCATCGACCACCTCTTTCAGTCTCCGAAACGATTGAGAAAGTACGCCGTCTTCCCAGGTTTCCAGAGATCCCATTGCGAGGAAATTGTAAAAAAGGAGATTTATGCAAAAATTTCCTGGACGATTGGTCGAATTCGGGTCCAGCCGTTCGTCGAGATGGTAGACGCGGCGTAACCAACCCGCCTGAATCGAGGTCGAGATGTTGTTCTTTCACGATTTGAAAATTGCCGTGCGGTCCCTTGCACGGGTCCCTGCGCTGTGGATCACAGTCGCCCTTACCTTGGCATTGGGTATCGGAGCCAACGCCGCAATCTTCAGCGTAGTACGCGCCGTGCTGCTGCGTCCGCTGGCGAATCGCGACGAAGATCGGTTGCTTTACCTGCGCCAGAGCGCCCCCGGCATCGGCCAGGACAACGCAACGTTCTCAGTCCCCGAGATCCAGGACATCGGCCACGGCCTTAAATCAATTACGGAACTGGGCACATTTTCAGAGATCGATTTCACGATCGTGGGTCTGGGCACGCCCCGCGAGATTCCAGCGGGTGTGGTGGACGGGCATTACTTCGAGGTGATGGGTCTGCGCCCCGTGCTTGGACGACTGCTGACTCCGGCCGATGACGGTCAGAATGCTGCCGGAGCCGTGGTGCTGACCCATCACTTCTGGAGAGCATCGCTGCATTCCGATCCCAGCGTGATTGGAAAGACGGTCCGGCTGGAGGGTCCCACCGGCGCCCGCACGGCGACCGTTGTTGGTGTTCTGGAACCATCCGTTCCCTATCCTGTGGCGACGGAGATTATCGCTAACCTCGTCACCAGCCCGCATCATCTTTCCGCCACCATGGTGACGGGGCGCGAGCATCGCATGACGGAGGTCTTCGGGCGGCTGGCACCGGGCGCCAGTGTCGACGCTGCACGGGCTGAACTGCGCAGCGTATACGGCGGCATGCTGGCGGCACATCCGGAGGTTTACAAACCGGAGGACCATTACACAATCGACGTAACGCGCATGCACGAGCAGATCAATTCACGCGCCAATACGATCCTATGGATCCTGTTCGCGGCTTCGGGCCTGCTCTTCGTAATTGCGAGCTCGAACGTTGCGAATCTGGTGCTGGCGCGAACGGTGCGCCGCGAACCTGAGCTGGCGATACGCTCGGCGCTGGGGGCAAGCAATGCGGTGTTGCGCCGTTCTCTGTTGGCGGAGAGCTTCGTCCTGAGCGGGAGCGGGGCCCTGGCAGCAGTGGCCCTCGCCATACCAATGGTGGCCGTTTTGGGCCGTTATGCATCGCGATTCTCAGCGCGCGCCAACGATCTCACGCTCGATTTCAGTATGGTGTGGTTCGGGATTGGGCTGGCGCTGGTTGCGTCCATCTTCCTGGCATTCATTCCACGGCTCCCTTCGGCTGACTCACCGCAAGGGGGCCTTACCGGCCGCGGAGCACGTGTTGCCGGAGGGAGCAGCCGGCGTCTCCGCATCTTTGCTGTGACGCAGATAGCGGCTTCCTTCCTGCTGCTCGCCGGAGCGTGTGTGTTGATGAAGACTCTGTTTGTGCTGGAGCAGACGCGGCCGCCGTTCGATTCAGCCAACGTTCTGGCGGTGAATCTTCCACTGATGTCGTATGGGAAGACACCCCAGCAGGTGGATGCGTTCTATCGGGAGGTGCAACGCCGCGTCAGCGCGCTGCCGGGCGTTGAGCACGTGTCTTCAGGTTTCGGCACCCCCTGGCGAGACGATCGGGGCCTGAGCATCAGCTTTCAATTCGCCGCGCAAGGCGCGAAGCGCGCGGACGGACAGGATTTTCGAGCCAAGTTTCGGGTGGTATCGCCGGGATTCTTCAATACGTTCGGGGTGCCGATTCAAGAAGGGCGCGACTTCAACGACGCCGACAAAGACGGTTCCGAACGCGTGGTGATCATCAGTCAGAGCCTCGCCAAGTTGCTCTACCCGGGGCAGGACGCGGTGAACCATCAACTGTGGTGGACGGACGGGGTCATAAAGTTTGTCGGCATCAGCCCCGAGCCAAGGCGAATCGTTGCCGTGGTCCCTGACTTCGACGATGAAAATATCATCCCGTCACCGGCCATGACGATCTATGAGCCGGTCGAACAAGAGCAAGGATGGACCGGCCGCCTGTTTGTACGCGCACAGCAGGATGCTTACGCTCTGGTCCCGGCCATCACGCAGATCGTTCGCGACCTTTCGGCAGATCAGCCCGTAGAAAAGGCCAGCACCCTCGAAGACGTTCGCGCGGAGGTGCTGACGCCCGACCGCCTCAACGCGATTGTTTTTGGCGGATTCGCCGCTGTGGCACTCTTAATCTCCGTAGTAGGGGTTGCGGGCGTTCTTGCTTTTTCTGTGAGCGGACGGACGCGCGAGTTCGGAATCCGCATGGCCATGGGCGCCCTTCCACGTAACATTCTCACCATTGTCCTGGCAGAGGGCGTGGCGATGGCCGGCATCGGAGTGGGCGCGGGTGTGGCGATCGGTTTTGCGGTCTCACGCATAGTCGCCAAATACGTCTCGGAGATCCACCAGCCTGGCTCACTTGCGTTTGTTGCGTCCGCTCTAGCCATCCTGGGTGCGGCCGTAATTGCTTCAGCCGTTCCCGCTATGCGCGCCGCGAAAGTGGACGCGGTCGAAGCATTGCGTTCCGAGTAAACCGCTGCTTTCGACGGCATAGTTTGGAGGAATCACTTCAAGCGTTTTCTTCGAGGATCAGTCATGATGACCCTTTATGTTACCGAATCTCTGCGTTCCGGAAAGCACCCAGCATTCAAGGAGTCTTTTTGGATCAAAGGACATTCACTCAGAGACCGAACGACCATTCAATCTCAGCTGCTCGACCGGTCGTAACTTGTCAAGCCTGCCGGAATCTGCAATGGGATGAGGAAATCGCTAGCGAGAACATAGCTGTAAAGATGGCCGAGTGGCGGTTCAGGATGGAGTTGATCGGCAGAAACCCATCCGTTCGAATCAGTCCAATGCCATCCAATTGTTGAATTGTTTGGAATCGATTGCTGGAGGTTGCTTGAGCTCATCGGATAAGCGTAGATGCGTACGTTTTGCGCCAGGAGACGAGACAGACCTTCAAGGAAGCTACCGGTGAGGTGAGCGTAGCGATACTCCCATATGCGAATCAGAAGAGACAGGCCTACGACGAAGCGGACATGTTCCTTGGTGTACCGGTTGACGAATGCCGTCATGGTGTAGAGTTCTCGCTCACGGAACAGCAACACGCCACCACCACGCCCCTGAAGGGCATCAATACGTTCCAGCAGGCCAGCGGCTCCTGGAGGCGGATCAGCTTCTGTGAGCGGCTTTGCAGACAAGCAGAAAAAGCCGCTAGGTGCAGGGCCTTCATTACCCGATTCTCGACGGAGCTGGTCGACCCCCGAAGTCAACAGTTGTTCATGGATACCCGCCTTAATGGGATCTATGTGTTCGAACGATCCTGGAGCAAGCACGACAGATCTTTTATGAAGAACTTCAATGGGCGGCACGGGCAACCCATCAGGCGAAAAACAAACCGCTTCAGCAAGACCTCCACGCACTAATTCCGCCAGCATTGCTCGCTGATCCCACCCTTCGAAAGCGACCCCACGCATTTCCACATAGTCGATTTCGATGCGATTTTCGACATCCTGAGCAACATTCACGAAAAAAGATTCTTTCGTCAATGGTTGAAGCAAAGCAGCGTGAATGAGGTTCACGCCAAAGATGCCGATCGCCTCTTGCTGCAGGGGGTTGGAAGGATCTCGCATGTTGATATGGAGAAGGATGTCGTTCGGTTGGCTGCCGGGTTGCAATTGAAACCGCAAGCCGACCCAACCGTGAGGCTCATTTGTTCCAGCGTAGTTGCGAGCGGAGATAGTATCGACAAAGGAAAAGAATCGAGTTACCGATCCACGACTCTTGTTCAATTGGTTGATGAGTTGGGACCACTCGCTATCCAGCATGGCTTCGACGCGTTCTTTGGCAACGTAACGCGCGCTGGAACCATACAGATCGTCGCTGACCTCCTTGTCATACGCTGAGATTGATTTAGCGACCGTCCCGGAAGCCCCTCCGACAACCAGGAACCATCGCACAACTTCTTGGCCAGCGCCAATTTCGGCGAAGGAGCCGTAACTGGTCGGATCAAGGTTAATTGTCAGCGCTTTCTGATGAGTGTTGAGTTTTTCCGCTGATGCCATAGAATGCCCCTTATCGCTTGAGTGATTGATATTTCATCGTTAGCAGCAGACGGCTTTTCTAGCCATCAAGCGCGTGGGTAATTTTGTAGTCTCGTAAGTATTTACGACGCTGTCGATCTTCGTTGTCGCGAAGGCTGATAGATTCTTCCATTCGTCACTAGGCCAACATCGGGCAGCGTCGAAACTCAGGCCCGGCTGACTAGCAACTTTGTTGTTCAGAGATAGCAAGAAGCAATGTTTCGCGTGACACAATCGGCCTGGGAAGAAGCTCGCACAAAGAAAATCGCCGGAAGAGTTGAGAGAAACCTCCCGGCAAATACCATATATACGTTAATGTTGGCCCGTAAGGAATAATACGCCGGGAAAGATCCTGCATCGAAGGACTTTGAGAAGGGCGCAGCAACTCTCTACAACCCTTGATACGCGTTCTTTTAGGAATCGTCTACATTCGTTTCCTCTGCGGTGATGCTCAACTCCGCATCGAAATTCGAGGCATCCGTGACAGGCATATCGCTCTCGATGCATAAGCGTTGAACGCTTGCTTCAGCCCGGTCTTTTGACTAGCGGCAGATTTGCAGTGCGGCGTCTTTCTGTGAACGGATAAAACCTGGAGATTCTATGAGCCTTGCCCAAACGCCATCTCACAAACGGATTCGCCTGATATATTCGGCCCTCTGCAAGAGTCAATCCGATGCAAGCGCTAGGATCCAACGGTTACAACAACTACGGATCGCCCTGTTCGATGAGTGTTAGCAACAGTCGACAGTCCTTTCTTCTTTGCCTGCGACCAGATTAATTTGACGGTTTTTAAGACTCCGCGTTGCGTACATCTCTGAAACCTGGCGAGATCTGAAAAAAGCGTCTAAGCTGGTGCACAGAAACGGGCCTAGTGAGACAGCTATTCGTGTGAGAGAGACGAAAGCGAGGATTCACGATGGGCAAGAGATGCGAACGCTCTGTCCTCAATAGCAAGACAATCAAATCTAGATCAGACAATTCACGGAAATTTGTACTCATTGGGAAAGCAAATGAGTGCTAAGACTATGCAGCTTCAGACTCTTGAGATGCGCCTAAGGCGCGAGGAATCGATCTCCAGGCGGATTTGCGCTTCGCCTGTCCTCGTCTGTTCTGCTCGGCTCCTGCTATTACTATCTCAAACTGCTTTCCTTAGCGGCTGCAGCGGAGCCCCTTCGCTGACCATAGCCGGCGCTTACTTTCCTGCATGGCTGGCGTGCGCCGTCATCGGTGTGATAACAACTGCCATCGCACGTGGTCTCATGGCTTCGGCCCATCTGGCAACGGTTATCCCTTTTCAGTTTGCGGTCTGCTCGGCTATCGGTGTATTGGTCGCACTCGCAGTATGGCTCTCCTGGACGGTGCACTAACGATGGAAGCTCGGGGTATCAAAAAACGCAAACCGCTGGGCATTCTCATTGCTCTGCTTATCATAGGCGCTGCTGTCGGGCTTGCTGTAGAGGTAGCCTCCCGTGCAAAGCTCTCGACAGACGATGCCAGTATCGATGCGGAGGTCATTCACGTCGCCTCCGCGGTTGGTGGCCGGATCATCGAACTGACCGTCCATGAGAACGAGTTGGTTCGCAAAGGAGATCTTCTCTTCCGAATCGATCCGATACCCTACCAGACCAACGTCGCCGCTGCAGAAGCGCAGCTTGCTCTCTCCCGCGCCACGTTGGAATCCAAGCGGCGGCTGGTTTCGGCACAGCGTTCCAACGCCGAAATCGCAAGTGAACAGATCAGCAGGGCGCAGGCCAATCTCGAACTGTCGATGCGCACTGAGGAGCGCCTGAAGCCTCTGACTGCAAAAGGTTATGTCCCGAAGCAGCAGCTCGATCAGGCAGAGGTTGCGAGACAGAACGCCACAAGTTCTCTCATTGAAGCCAAGGAACAGGAGACTGCAGCCCAGCATCTGGTCGATGATGTCGCCGCTGCGGAAGCTGCCGTAAGGGCCGCTGCCGCGGCGCTCATTAATGCGCACAGGGCCTTGGAAGATACGGAGGTGCGCGCTCCACATGAAGGACGCATCGTTGGTCTATCAATATCAACAGGAGAGATGGTCATACCATCCCAGTCGCTCTTCACACTCATCAATACTGAGGGATGGTTCGTGTCGGCCAACTTTCGCGAAATCGATCTCAAGCGGGTGAAGCAGGGTGATTGCGTGACGATCTACTCTATGATCGACCGCCATACTCCGATAAAAGGTGTTGTCGACAGCATCGGATTCGGAGTCTTGTCGGCGGACCGCATCAATGTTCCCAGGTCGGTTCCCTATGTCGAGCCGTCTCTCAACTGGGTTCGTGTTGCGCAGCGATTTCCCGTACGAATTCATCTACAGGAGCCGCCTGAGCAGCTCGTACGCATTGGCGCTAGCGCCATCGCGGAGGTCGATCATGGTCCCGCCTGTAGATGACGCATCGTCTCAAAAGAATGCCTGGATCCTTATTACGCGCTACTCTCCGGAACGCCTTTCGTTCTCGCTAAGGCTCGCCCTTATCTGTGCCCTCGTCGCGTTGGTTGCCGAAATTTATAAAACACCTGAAATCGCTCTGACCACCTACGTAGTCTTCTTCCTCAATAAGCCAGACCGCGTAGGGAGTATCGTTCTTTCGATCGCCTTTACGATCATCATCGCCGTCATCATCGGATTCCTGCTCATAATCGCATCGCCTGTCCTCATAAATATTCCCCTGCGTGTGGGAGCCATGGCGGCAATCTCATTCACCCTCCTATTCCTGGTATCTGCGAGCAAGCTCAAGCCGATCGGGTCAACTCTCACGCTAATCATTGCATACGCCTTGGATCTACTGGGCTCTGTTCCTCTTGGCGAACTGGCCACAAGAGCCTTCCTCTACACCTTGCTATTCGTCGCTATCCCCGCAGCAGTCTCCATCGTCATCAATCTCTTGTTCGGAGAGGCCCCTCGCAGCCTCGCGCAAAACGACCTCGCAGCAAGGCTTCGTACAGCAGCAATGGCTCTGGAAACCGATGAGGAATCGATTCGCGAGTTGAATCAGCTCCTCGCCGAGGGAGACGAAGAGACGCAGAAGGGACTCAAGCTCTCCTCCATCGAACACAGCAGCCGTCCAGAAGATCTTGACGCACTCAAGGCCTCATCCGACGGCGTAATTACAATCCTCTCCGCCGTCCAGCTCATGGTCACCGAACCCGAGGCGCTCCCATCGACTGAGACACGATCGGTAATGCAGTCAACCCTCCTCGATATGGCCGCAATCTTCGAGAAGGGCGGCTATCCGGCCCTTGTCGAACCGATTCCAGTAGAAGGTGACTCCGCCGATCTCGTTGGCTCCTCCATCATGTTCTTCAACGCCGGGCTGGCCCAGTTTGGAGAAGCGCGACCCGCTCCACCCAAGGAGAAAAAAGCCAAGTCAGGATTCTTCCTTCCCGATGCGTTCTCCAATCCGGAGCACGTGCAGTACGCGTTCAAGACAACTCTGGCAGCGATGACCTGCTACTTTATCTACTCCACCCTGAACTGGCCCGGTATCCACACTGCTCTGATCACCTGCTTTATCGTATCGCTCGGAACCGTCGCAGAAACCGTAGAGAAGCTGGGACTGCGAATCCTCGGCTGCGTGGCAGGAACCGTTGTCGGACTCGGCGTCATGATCTTCATCATTCCCCAGACAACCGACATCGGGCACCTGATGATAGTCGTCTTCGCAGGAGCGTTCATCGGCGCATGGATAGCTGCTGGAAGCCCCCGCATCTCCTATGCGGGGCTCCAGTTCGCCTTCGCCTACTTTCTTTGCGTTATTCAAGGATCATCCCCGTCCTTCAACATGGTCGTCGCTCGCGACCGCGTCATCGGAATCTTTCTCGGAATCCTGGTCTCGTACTTCATCTCGACGCGTCTCTGGCCAACAAGTATCGCTCCGCAGATCGACGAAGCGCTTAAGACCGCACAGAAACAACTGCAGGAGATCGATCAACTTCCCGATCCATGGCAGCGCCGCCGCCTTGCCGCAGAGACACAGGCTCTCCTCCACAAAATCGAAACCGACATTCAGTTGGCAGGTTATGAACCTTCCTCCATTCGCCCCACTACAGCATGGCGTCGCGCGCGCAGGAACGCAGTGCAAGCCGCGCAGCAGCTGGACACAACACTCTTCGCACGTTCTGAGCTGAGAGATTCCGGGAAAGAGCCTGGGGCCAATAGCGCCGCTCTATCGGAATTGTTAGACGTCAGATCGCATTCGTTCCAGCTTGCATGGTCGAGAATCGACCAGTCGGAGGATCATGCATAACATCCACCTGAAAGCAGCCTCAGTGCTACTCGCGATACACGCCATCGCCGCGGAGGCGCAAAGTACATATTTGCCCGTCGCCCCTTCGGCGGTGATGTCTGCCGAACAAAGACTCCCCACGCAATCTCAGCAGGAGGTGCCCCCCACTGTCGGACAGAGCTACGCTCTCACACCGAATCCCTCCGCTGCCGTTCTGCCAAAACCCCACGTCGATCTCGACGTCGAACACCCATACACCCTCCCCGAACTGATCGATCTTGCAGAACGCGAACATCCTGAAACGCGAATCGCATGGGAGACCGCGCGGAATGCTGCTCTGACTGCCGGCATAGCCAAAAGCACTTACCTCCCGCGTATGTCTGCAAACGTCATAGGCGGCCATCAAGCGTCATCCGGGAGTAGCAGCGCTTTTGGAGTCAACACGCAGGGGTCGGAGTCGGTTACCGGTTCTGTTTCCTCCGTCACACTCGCGTGGCTCTTGTTCGACTTCGGAGCGCGCAGGAATGCCGTGGACGCTGCCCAGAAGGTCTCGCTCGCCTCCAACATCCTCTTTACCGGAGTCCATCAGAAGATCATTCACGACGTATGCGTCGCATACTATCTCTATCTTGCTGCCTCCCGGCACACGGTAACCGCAGCCAAAGCGCTCCAGAATGCTCAGGAGATTCAGAAGGCTGCCGAAGAACGGTATCGCGGTGGAATCGGGACGGTACTGGAGTCGACCCAGACCCGCCAGGTGACTGCCCAGACCCAGCTCGCCCAAATCCAGGCCCATGGGGCAGAGCGGAATGCCTATGCCTCTCTCCTCGAAGCCATGGGTTTTTCTGCTCTTGAAAAGATCAAAATTGCTCCGCTGGAGCGGCACACATTCACCGACGACACGCGCCCTGTAATTGAGCAGGTCGTGACCGACGCGCTCTCTCGTCGCGCGGACGTTCTTGCCGCCTATGCGGCAGAGCAGGCAAGCCAGGCCGCAGTCAAGGCGGCGGAGACTGCCTACCGGCCCAAGATCTTCCTCGCTGGCACAGGGGCCTACGTAAGCGGACAACTTGGACTCACAGCAATTCCCGCGATTGGCGAGCAGCAATTGCCGACGCTAAACATCACCGGCAATCACTGGAACTCGACCGTTCTTCTGGGACTTTCAGTTCCGATCTTCGACGGCCACGCCAGAGCGAACGCGATCAGCGAAGCAAAAAACAACTCTGCCAAAGCCTCGGCGACACTGGATCAGACGCGAATCGTGGCGATTCGGGAGATCGTAGGCGCACAAAACGCGCTGGAAACCAGTCTCGCCGCCGATGAAGCGGCTCGCACCCTGCAGGACGCCTCACAAATCTCCTATGACGCGGCTCTCGATGCCTATAGGCATGACATGGGAACTATTACAGCCGTCGTTGCCGCCCAGACCCAACTCTTGCAGGCCACACTCGCCTCAGATGACGCCTACAGCTCCACGCTTTCTGCTGCGGCCACACTGGCATTCTTTTCAGGAACACTTGTGAGTTCGCCTCGATGACACCAAAAAATCAAAATGCACTTTGCCACAGGTTCTTTGTAGATGGGGCGAAGAAGCTCGCTCTTCTGTTTCCATTCCCTGGTGCTGACGGTCTTGAGGGAACGGCGCAGAGGTCCGGCCTCGCCGTCAGAAAACTCCGGGTAGTGCTTTCGAGCTAACTTTTAGAAGTGCCCTCTACCAGCAGCTTTCGAAGGAAGACCTTCGTGGCTGGCCAGTCCCTCTTCGTAAAGGAATAATTCACCGTGTCGCGAACAAAACCATCCCGCATGATTGTGTGACAGCGCAAAACTCCGTCACGCACAGCACCGAGCCGCTCTATGGCACGTTGCGATCGGACATTTCTTGCATCAGTATTTAACTCAACTCTGTTCGCTGCGATCGTTTCAAAAGCGTGGTTGAGCATCAAGTACTTCGCTGCAGTATTGATATGTGTCTTCCGATAGGGTGCTCCGACCCAGGTCTTTCCCAGTTCGAGTCTCTTATGCTCTGGCACGACCCGATAAAAGCTGGTTGTACCAACTGCAGACTGGCTAGCTTCGTCGACGATTGCGAAGTTCATCTCAATTCCGCGCTTATTGGCATCCATCGCGTTGCCTATCCAATCCTGCAAGGCGTTTTTCGATACAAGCCGGGCGAAGGTCATGTACCGCCAGATATCCTCTTCTGTTGACCAGACAGCAAGCTGGTAGAGATGGGAGAAGTCGACGGGGACAATACGAACTGAAAAAGCCCGCAGAGTGACTTTTTGCAGTGGCCACTGAAAGAGCCGCTCCGAATGTACCGTCATATTGATACCTACCAAGTTCTATTGCATTCAGCGTTTCGTGATCGAAAGAAATGTTCCTTATCGTCAATCTGTGAAGAAGCTATCGTCAATTGAGCTTCTGCCGAACGCTTTCTAGAATCTCATCCGAGAACTGCGAGTTTTTTACAGCCCGTGCCAACACAACTCCACCTAATAACGCAGCTGTCTGAAAGATAGCCTCTTTACGATCTGCGCCACTCGTGGCGAAAATCTCCTCGAGCCCCTTCTCGAACGTTGCCTTCAGATCTGACGTGGAACGAGCTACATCAGGCCCTAGTGTAGCTATGGTGCAGCCGCCACCGGGATTATCGCGGTGATGGGCAGCCAGGTAACGTTCGGCATATGCACGTCTACCTTTTTTGGTCGCGCCGGCGCTTTGAGCACGGTCTCTCGAGACTTCCAGACCGTATGCAACTGCAGCCTGCTGAAGCTCTTGCTTGGAATTGAAGTGGGCGTAGAAGGCGCCGTGAGTAAGACCTGCAGCCTTCATTACCTCTCCCACAGTAACGTTTTCAAATCCCCGTTCGCGGAAGAGGCGGGAGGCTTCTTTCACGATGAGTTCATGCTTGGCGGCGGTTTCTTTGGCTGGGTAGCGCATCTTTTCTGAATCCCCCATTCATGATAGCCATCATATCACAATGTATGACGCTCATCATAGATGGGCGCATGGAGGAAAAATGGCCACCATCCATCTTCACCAGACCACATCTCTTAACCCCAGGCAGTACATCGCGGGTCTTACCGATTTCGGCCCTGGCCGATCGGCGCTTTTCGGAAAGAGCTCTGATGACTATCTCAAGGTCCATCAGTTAAGCGAATCGCAGGCCGATGTCACTGAAGGTTCTGGCGGCATCTGGGAACGACTGCACTATGACTGGACCGATTCTCATCATGTTGTTCTTACAACCGTCGACTCAAACGCATGGGGAGGCGCGTCTGGCCACACCTACACATTTACCACGCGACCGAACGGCACTACGGACATTGACGTGATTGTTATACGCGAAGGAAAGAACCTTTTAGGGCGCCTGCTCGGTCTTGTGTTGGGATCCGTTGGCAAGCAAGTTCTGGAAAAGGCATTTGATGACAGTGTGAAGGCTATCGAAACCCTAAACGAAACAAGGCCTAAGGCATGGGCAGCATAAGGTGAGCTGGCATCAAGTTGTCGAGTTCGACAGCGATGAGAAAGCCTTCGCAGCCCGCCTAAGCGAGGCGTACCAGAAGGCACTTCAACCGTCCTTGACATGAGATTCTGCTATACACAAAAATCCCGGACAGAAGCAGTTCTCCCTCATCATTTCCCCACCTCTTGTTTCTGATTGGTGGAATATCCGGCTGGAATCAGGCACCGTACCGAAGACTGAGGAGGAATCGATGAAAGCACTGATCTTTCAAGAGACCGGTGAACCGAAGAGCGTACTGAAATTGGTGGAGATCCCTACACCGCCGTTGGCACCTGGAGAAGCGCTCGTCCGAGTGCTACTGAGCCCAATCAACGCATCAGACCTGCACATGGTGCGCGGACGCTATGGCTATCAGCCGACGTTGCCAGCCAGCCCGGGCATCGAAGGTGTTGGGATTGTGGAAGCCTTAGGTCCGGGCGTGCAGGTCCCGGCCGTTGGCACTCGTGTAGTCATCATTGACACGTGGAATACCTGGCGCGAGCAGATTGTATGCCCAGCGGAGAAGCTCGTGCCCGTTCCGGACAGCCTCGACAATGCGGCTGCCGCCGCTTCTTACATCAATCCTTTGACGGCATGGGCATTGACCATATCAACTCACAATCTCAAGGAGGGCGACTGGCTTCTGCAGACGGCGGCTGCATCCAGCGTCGGGAAGTTCGTGCTCCAGCTGGCGCAGCAGCACCGATTTAAGACAATCAACGTCATCCGACGGCGTGAGCAGGAGTCGATCATACGCAACCTCGGAGGCGATGAGGTTATCTGCACAGCCGACGAGGATCTGAGGGCACGCCTTCAGGAATTGACCGCAGGCAAAGGCGTTGAACGAGCGATTGACTGCGTCGCCGGGGACCTTGGCGCCGAGATTGTCCGCAACCTCTCTCCCGCTGGAACCATGCTTGTGTATGGTGCCCTCTCCAGTCATCGGCAGACGGATCCCGCGAAATTCCTAATGCCGCTCTTTGCTCCTCGTTTGATTTATTCGACAGCAACGGTACGCGGGTGGTGGCTTCCGCGCTGGGTACCTTCCCAGCCGCTCGCCGAAATACGAGCAGCAGTAAGCGATCTCCTTACCATGTTGTCGAAGGGAGCACTTACGCCGCCAGCGAGCGTACGGTATTCAGTTAATGATTTCCAAGAAGCAGTAGAGCTCGCCGATGGGGAGGCAGGACAGGAAAAGGTTTTGCTCGATTTCTCCAATTAGTCTGTTGATAACTGGCCGATTCGCCTAGCGCTCAGCAAATCTTGGACTTCAGGGTAGATTTTCGAAGAGCCTGCCCAGTTAGTCGTATAAGCCTTCAAAACCCGCTCAACTCTCGCTCATCTTCGGCGGAGCAATCTCGCAGAAGCATATGCCTCCGTGAAAAAGACACAGTCCGTCACATCGCCTAAGCTGTTGAAAGGATTGGTGGGCGCAGCAGGATTCGAACCTACGACTTCCACCGTGTGAAGGTGGCACTCTACCGCTGAGTTATGCGCCCAATGTCCCTCAGGACGGCGAGAGAAGCCGGCGAGGACCTATCTGAAAGAATATCATCTTGACGAGTCTCTCCCAACCCCTTGCCCATCCTCAGTACGGGAAACATCTTCGTTCCCCAAACGATACAATCACCACAACCCCTTCAGCATGGCTCAACCTCCCCATTCCGGCCCCCTGATGAACAATTCTCACCCGCCGGACACGGGCCCCCCAAAAGATCCCTCGCAAACCCCGGCAAAAGCGCAACCCGGCGACGAAGACGGTGTTAGCACTGATATGGCGACGCTCGCAGTCAACCCGCCCCTTCTGGCCAAGCTTGAGATGGCTGAGCAACATCACCTGCCAGGTGAATTCGCTCAAATGGACGATGCAGCCATCATGCTTGAGCTGCGCGCCGGAAATATGGTCGCGTTCGATTACCTGCTTCAAAAGTATAGGAAACCGATCGTTCACTTTATGTACCGCATGGTTCACAACCAGGCCGTCGCCGAGGAGCTTGCCCAGGAAGTCTTCCTTCGCGTCTATCGCTCCCGTGAGACCTACCGCGCCGAGGCCCGGTTCAGCACCTGGCTGTACCGCATCGCCACCAACCTGGGCGTCAATCATGCACGCGACACCCGGCACGAACGCGCCGCCTCGACCGTCTATCTCGACGAGGTGGACTCCGACACCGGCATGACTCCCGATCTCGCCGATTCCACCCCGGGCGCCGAGACCAACATGCTCCGCCGGGAACGCATGAATGCCATCCGCGAACACGTCCTTGCTCTGCCCGAACGTCAACAGATGGCCGTTCTCATGCACAAGTACGAAGGAATGGACTACAAGCAGATCGGTGACGTGCTCAAGCTGAGCGAATCCGCCACCAAATCGTTGCTCTTCCGCGCCTACCAGACCTTGCGCGGGAAGCTCAAAGGTTTTATTTAGTCCCTTGAGGACCTTGATTCGCACCCTCCTTATCGGTGCCGCAAAGATAAGAGGAATTGGAGAGAGTCTCATGAACTGCCACGACTGCCAATCCGCACTTCCGGATCTACTACTCGACCCGCCCGCGCCGTCGAACGCTACCACGCGCGCGCATATCGAATCCTGCAGCGAATGCCGACAGGAGCTTGAAGCCCTTCAGGCGACCATGTCGCTGCTCGATACCTGGGAAGCGCCCGATCCATCCCCCTACTTCGATCAGAAGCTCGCCGTTCTTCTTCGTGAAGAACAGGCAAAGGCTCCTGCCGGATGGTTCGAGCGCATGCGCTCCCGCCTGGTCTTCAACACCGGCCGCCAATTTCGTCCGGTTCTCGCCGGAGCTTTTGCCCTCGCCTTGCTCATAGGAGGAGGAACCTTCGCCGACCTTTCCAACCTCCACATCGCGAAGCCCCAGTCCTCTGCGATCGTTGAAGACCTGCAGATCCTCGACAAGAACGATCAGGCCCTCCAGACCATGGACCAGATCCTGCTGGAGGACGGATCTGCGGACGAAGCCGGGGTGCCTCCTACCAGCTAACAGCTAAACTGGTAGCCACAAAACTTTCGCTGAAAGGAGCAGGACGAAGTAAGCTTTTATCAGCCTCACTTACCCGCTAAAAAACCTTGGTTTTATGCCTCTGCCCGTTCCAACCCGCCGTGCCTACACTTCAGTGCTTGCGGGACTGATGCTGGCTGTTCTGCATCTTCCTGCGGACGCACAGCGGCCGAAAGGCGCCCCGAGCGCTACCCCCCCGCCTCCCCGTGTCGAGTGGCAGCGCCCCCCGGGCATGAATCATCCCGGAAGCGGCCCCCATCTCAAGCAGTGGATGCAAAGCCATAGCAACCTTACCCCTGAGCAGCAGCAACAAGCGCTCGAGCGTGAACCCGGCTTCCGCAGCCTTCCCCCTGAAACCCAGCAGCGGCTGCGCAACCATCTCACGCAGCTCAACAATATGTCGCCCCAGCAACGCCAGCGACTCCTGGATCACAACGAAGCCATGGCCCGCCTTAGCCCGCCGCAGCGTCAAAAAGTTCGCGAAGCGGTCAAGCAGTTTGCCAGCCTTCCTCCCGATCGTCGCCACGAGGTCGCCCGCACCTTCCGCCAGCTGCGGGATATGCCCGAGCCGCAGCGCCAGGCTCTCCTTGACTCCGAAAGCTACCGCGGCCGTTTTACCCCCCAGGAGCGCGACGCGCTCTCCGGACTCTTCTCGGTCGAGTCCTACCACGTCATCCTTCCCAACCGGAACGCCGAAGAATCGCCGGAGAGATAATCTTCCCTGCAGTTCCCTCACAGAAATTCCTCTATTGACGCAAGGCTCCTCCCGTCCTACCTTTAATAACGATGAACACGCGTCACATTCTCTGTTGTCGCTGTCGCCGCTCCTAAGCCGGCCAGCGCAGAGGCGTGTTTCGCACTTTTAAAGTGCTGCCCTGCATCACCCCCACCTAAAACTAAGAGAATCGAGCCCTCCATGAAAGTCTTTGCTGGGAAGCTCTCCGCTGCGCCCATTCTGCTCGCAGGCCAGTTCCTGTTCACCATCGCCCTTCACGCTGCCGCTACCTCGCCGGTCGACGGCATCTGGGAGGGAACCGCCACCGTCCGCGGTCACGAGGTCCCCCTCCGCCTCCAGATCACCGGGGCCACTTCCAATCTCCATGCCTCGCTTCTTAATGGACCGGAAAAAACCGCGGCCTCGTCCGCATCCCTCCAGGACAACAAGCTCCTGCTGAACTTCAACTACTTCGCCCGCACTCTTGAGGCGCATC
>Ga0193743_1000005_pt1 | contig 148140 bp, 180 predicted proteins | sample L2c2metaG_FD_143038 | JGI IMG/M metagenome (GOLD analysis project Ga0193743, IMG submission 143038) | Soil microbial communities from a riparian zone of the East river system, Colorado, United States - L2c2 | ecosystem: Environmental > Terrestrial > Soil > Riparian zone | place: USA: East... | reverse complement strand
TGTTTCTTTCATGTTTCCCATAGATATATTTTTTGTTTTTCTCAAGATTTATCTATGGGAAACATGCTTTCTTTGTTTCAAACAAAGAAAGAAACACTTATCATGTTTCAAAAAGATAAATTTTGAGAAAAACAAAAAATTTATCTATGGGAAACCTGAAAGAAACACATAATGTGTTTCTCAGATTTTCCTTTCAGAAAACCCTTTGTGTTTCTGTGGGAAAACCCCTTTGGAAATCACAACACATGTCTAGAAATGGGTTTTTCCAGGGGAAACAGTACCTGGCACCAGCAGTGGTAAGAGGGTTGGGCTGAAGGTGCATCTGGTCAGTGAATTATGCATGGCCATCACCAATCACTGGAAGGATAGTTGGGATGCGACAACGACTGTGTCTGATAGTGGATGGCCACTCGAAATTGATTTTGAAACCCTGCCAGATCGTATAATCACGCTCAGGAAAGAGATTACCATGGTTATTGCAAATGAAATTGTCCTTGATGATTCTGCAGCATGGACGACTTTTATCAATAACCTCAAGGATGCCAAATACAAGCTGTATAAATTCCGGGGACTTAGTGATTGGGTCAAATTCCGTGCTGTTGGTTCCAATGCTCATGCTGGATAGTAAGTTTTGTATCCCCTTGTGTTATGCTCGATGCTGATTTGCAAAAGCTATGGTCCAATGGGCATCATGATCATCAACTCTGCCCTAAGCCGGATGTTTGATAACGGATCCAACATGTCTGAAGATCTCGGTTCGACTCTCAAGACACTCACGTCATTGAAGACCAATGATAAGTCGCACCCCGATTTCACCTTTTGGGAAGGTGAAAATGCGTCTTCGGTATCACTGAAGGATTTTCTCGACTTTGTGGTTCAACCTTTCGTTGGGATGTTACTCATTGGGCAAGATCTTAAATTGGATGAGAAGGAAACAGAAGAAACTTGTATTATAAGCAAGAAGTATGGTCTCAAGTTCAATTTCGAAACAGATGATGGTCGAATTGATGACATCACGATCAAGAATGTAGCATCAGGCTCCAAGGAAAAGGTCCGTTTTTATTTTTCTCTGGAAGTCGAATGATAAACTAACTTTGGTGTAGGGTAAAGGTGTTCCTGTAAAGTTTCACAGGAAGCCCGAGATGGTGATTTCCATTATCTTTGACAAGAATTTGGCCCTAACATACATTTCTCCAGGCACTGAATGCATGTGCTGGCCCTGGTCCTTCAACAATGGCATTGAGGGATAAAGCAAACAATTTACCGATGGTGGTTTCATTGGATGACTATCCTGCAGTAAGACTTTGCTTTCCCTCCTGAGTCATATTAACCTACAACTTATTGCTTGGTCATTAGCCTGTACCTAGCAACCGTCCCTTGACCCAGAACCACACCAAATAAGGCAGTCTAGATAATTGCTTCATCATTAAATAACAGTGCTCAACGAACACTAGATTCCGGTACTTCTTGACATAGCTTGTAAACTACTGTGTTATAAGGTTGTAAAATTCAATATGTTTATGAGCTAGAATTCTGGTGTGTCCTGAGATGGTTCGTAACTACTGTGTTTTTAGATAGCAAAATTCAATGTTTTTACGAGCTAGAATTCTGGTGTGTCCTGAGATGGCTCGTAACTACTGTGTTGTTAGGTAGCAAAATTCAATGTTTTTACAAGCTAGATTTCTGGTGTGTCCTGAGATGGTTCGTAACTACTGTGTTGTTAGGTAGCATAATTCAATGTTTTTACAAGCTAGAATTCTGGTGCTTGTTATCTATCATATTGTGTATTTTTTATCAAAATTTCCTACCCAGATTCACTGCATGGCAAGTGTGACACAAAACCAATCCTCTTGTCACGTTCAATTCAGCCACTCGAGCTACTACTCAATGTGCTATTGAAGCTCCAGTTTCCGAAGCACCTAGGTCTACAAACTCAATCATCAGCAGCCACATTAATTCTACAGTCAACATTCCTGTTACTACTGCTACTACTACTGCTACCTCTGGATCTGCCACTTGTCCTACCACCAGAGCTAGTACTTCAGCACGAATTGCCACTACCGTCGACCACATGCAGGAGTAAAATCAAATCCGCGATATGATTTGGAAGGCAGATGTAACCAAAATGACCTTTTGTGTCACAATTCACGTGTGTCTCTTATTTTTCCTTATTCTTTATTTTTTTACTAGTCTTCGTATCGACCGTCCGTCGTCTATTACATTATTAAAAAACCCAATTAGTGTTTATCCGTTGTTTTTTTTCTTTTTTTTTTTTTTTTTTTTTATTGCGATTGCTCCCTTCGTGTTTTATCACATGTTTAAATTGTTTGATTACATTAGCTATCTACTCTCTGGTATAAATACAAGCGCCGGGTGTACATAGCTACTCAGTGAATTCCAAAACATTTAACCGTCTTGTGAGTTCCTCTGTGTGCCAAAAACTCCCACTTGTCGCTTAACTCAGTCACTAGTGATACATTTCTGTCACAGCAAGTTTACATTATGGGCTGCTTTTCAATCTAGCATTTTTGGCCGCTTCGGGAGCGGTGCAATCAAGGGCCTTTACTAACCACTGTGTATAAGCTACTGCCAGTACTAGAAGCTATATTCATGTTAGGAAACTTGTTCTGGCCCTGGCCAGCAGCTCAAGTCTTCCGCCCGCTATTACCCTCTCCAGCGTGTGGTCAGGCCTGAGTTTCATTGGATACCTTTTTATTTCTTTAATCAAATCTTTGTTTCATTTAGTACAGTTTGACAGGAACCTATCAAATACATAAATAATAAATATTTTTTGCATGACCGCCATGTTCTCTCCGCTCCGTGGGCCACTGTGGTCCCGATCTAGGTTATGTTGCCCTACATCTCTGAGCCCAAACCTATATCGTAGGCAGACGCGATGGTTACGAACAATAGAACCTCCAAACACTCACAATAATGGTGGATATTCCGGCTGGAGTAAAACAAGTCCTCTGATCTTCTACCCCACATGCGCGGTAATATTCGGCGCAGCGTGCTTCGTTACATACCAAACCTCACAGCCCTTCAGACATAGTGTACTTGCGCTTGTGCGATGCTCCAGAGTTGCTGGTAATTCTCTTCTTTTGTCCTGAGGTCACTAGGAACTGATGCGGTTGTTTATGCAGGTGCCGCCATACTTAGCGCGATTGACTACAAAATGACTATGCTGAAAAGTTATGAGACAATGAAAATGGAACATGATGCCTACTCGGAATGTCATACTCGGAGTGCGAAGAGAGTTCTCAAATCATTGCTTGCTAACGGAGGTTCGTAATTAGTTGGAGTCATCTTATCTGCAAGTCATCGGGTTTTGGCAGGAATTTTCATAAAAATGGGACAGCATATGGGGACTTTGATGGTTCTTCCCATGGAATGGACTAGTACCATGAAAGTCCTGCAAGATAGATGCGAACCGACGCCATATAGTGCCTTAGAAGATCTGTTTCTTGTTGACATGGGTGCTCCAGTCACGGAATTGTTTGATGATTTTGACCCAACTCCCATTGGCGTAGCAAGTTTGGCGCAAGTACATGTTGGACATCATCGTGCTTCTGGAAAGAGAGTTGCCGTGAAAGTGAGCCTTTCCAAAATATTTCACCAACATCAATATCTCAAGCAGCTCAGCTTCAACATCCTCACCTTGCAGAATTTTGCGACATTGATATGGAAATGGTGGACGTTACTCTTGGTTCGTGTTTTATTCGTTATTGTTTGATGCCTTTTGAAACCTCATGACAGGTTGGATCAAGTATTGGTTCCCTGAATTTGAGTTCTCATGGCTAGCCGTAAGCTCCATGATGTCTTTTCGGGGTGTATCTCTGAGCCTTTTTGAAGGAAGAAATGCGGACAAATTTGCCAAAAGAAATGGATTTCGTTCACGAAGCTTCCAATGCGGCTCGAGCAGTCGCGGATTTTAAAGATCTTCGAACGTCTTTATATATACCCAAAGTGATCGTTGCGACCAAGAGAGTCCTTATCATGGAATATATTCAAGGAGGTCGAGTTGATGATTTGAAATATTTGGCGGATTGGAACATTGACCGCAATAAGGTGGCGATAGAATTATCTCGAATCTTCACTCGGATGGTCTTTATCAATGGCTGGTTCCACGCAGTGTGTCTTTACTTGTTGCTGTGGGGTTTGGTTCTTATCGTTAACTGTTTCTAGGATCCGCATGCAGGTAGCCTTTTCACATTTGACGATCTTCTAATGACTTACTCTGTTGCATGAAGGCAACCTGTTGATACGGCCTGCACCGACCACTTCGAAGTCTCCGTATAACTTCGAAATCGTGTTGCTGGACCATGGGTTGTACTTTGATCTAAATCCGCAACTACGTGCAAATTATAGCAAACTCTGGCTTTCTCTCATGCAGCCCACCTCGCCATCCACTATCGCTGATCGTCGAAAGTATGCGGAGCTGGTAGGGAACATTGGGCCTGATCTTGTGAGGATAGATGCATTGCTCTGTTCGCCACATAGTTTGAATGTTACATCAGTATCCTGTTTTTGAAGCTGCGATCACGGGCCGAGTTGCATTGGAGGGAGGCTGGGAAATAACGCAAGATTCTGCTTTTCGTCGTGCTTCAAGTATAATTGACATGGTCCCCCAAACGGAAGAAGAGAAAGAGGTCATGCGGAATGCCGTTAGGCATGAGGGCGTGTTGTTATCCTTGTTGGATGTACTTCGACGTGTTCCTCGTAGAGTTCTTATGGTGTTGAAATTGAATGACTTGACTCGGTACGGACGTTATATGCCTTTTCTTTATTGATTTCACACTTTTACCACAGAAGCCTGGATCATGCTCTGATGACTACCCATTCCAAAGTATGCAACTTCCTTTTTTCATGATGGACGTCTCTATCTAACAAACGCTGAAAGGTCCGAATCTTCCTTGTTACTGCTAAATATTGTACAAATGCAGCCTGGCAAGAAGAAAGACAACGGTTGATGGATGAAATGCGAGAGCATGGACCCCTGTCGTCAACGCTCCTGTTCAGCTATTTTTGTAGCTGGTGGTAGGTCTACTTCACAAACGCCATTATTGTATTTACTAATGAGACAACGAAGGAGATATCAAAACTCCTGCGCGCAGCTTTCTATCATTGAAGCATTCATGGACTTCAAAGCATTCGTAAATAAAAAGGGAGCATGGATAGAAGGTTTGCTATTTAGAGGTCTCAAGGGAGCGCACGACGCAGCTTCTGGGTTAAATAGTGTACATGTAATAATAAATTAGAAATGCGATAGTAGTGTGCACTTGTAGAGCCATCCTTCATTTTTTCTTCTGCCTCGAGAAAAGCTGGTCAATCGTGCTTGCATTTTCTCTTAGAGCTTCCCACTGAGAAATAGAATATGTGAACTTATACGATAAAGAGATAGCGGGAATGCCTTGCCTGGTCCAAAGTAAGTGATATCCCCTTTTTTCCAGGCTTTTCTTGACCATCTGCGCCATAAAATTCACGTATATCAAGCAAAGGGATGCCTTTGAATGATCGCACTGTAGCGCGTTTCTTTTTGCCAAGGTCGATATATTTCTCTCCTTCTGAATTCGTTAGAGTTTTGCCTTGAGGCTCCTTGCTTACTCCCGCCACGTCCTGTAAACTATGAGATATGCATAGGGAACATGAAATCGAGCATACAGAGCCACATGCGACCTCTCCTGTTTTGGCTTTTTTGGCAATTTGTTCATCTGACTGGAGAAAGGTCAGGAACCTCGGTTGGAAATTGGAATGGTTGGGGAATTGACATACTCCACCCAACTGCCTTTTCTTTGACGTGATAGATGGGCCTTCAGAAGTTGTATCACTCCCAGAAAGCGCCTCTTCGTCTTTAACAGGCTTGGATTTGAGCATTTTGAGATCGTGGCTTGGGACACAAGTCGCGACTTTGTGTCAGTAGTCACAGACGCGTTACAGCGTGGTTTGAGTGATGATGGTCACAACCGTCTTACGTCGGCTATTCCCTTCCTTTTGGCGCTCTTCAAACTTGTTTTCTTTATCGTCGGCCTTTGCACCAATTCTGCATTTAGGTTGACTATTTTTTCATCGACCTCATTTCTCGGTGGCTTAGCCGCGGAAAATGAAGATCCCTCCTAAAACAAAGAAAGCTATTCCACCGGTTCGTTGGGTTTACATCCTCGCATGCGTTTATCATACTGAAATTGATTTTCAGCCAACCCAACTCGCTGATCTCATAGTCAAACTTCTCAATGCTACAAACGAACAATTACCCACCATTTTGAAAACTGTCGATTCTTGGAAATGGCCTCGTTCCGATCTCAATTCATGGATCAAAGTACTCAATAAATTCGACGATATAATGGATGAAGTCATTCTTGACTACAATGTTTCTAAACTACAGTTGAACCCTTTCACGGAAGGTACAAAGGAGCTCCTCTCAGAGATCCTTCGTTTTGAGAGGCTTCTTCTTGAGAATTCCACAAACAGGAAGACATTCAGTTCTTACGATGTAAGACTTATACTATCACGTTGTGCTTTCCATCACTGATAAATCCCTTTGCAGCGCCTAAATGGTTTATTGTCCACTTCAGATCTGGATATCCTCGTCTTGGCACTGAATTTGCTGCTTCGTCCTTCACAGCAATATTCGGCCCAGCCTGCTGTTTCTCATGCGCTCAGCATATCTACCACTCGATTACAGTCCCTGGCTAAAAGGCTTCCCCACTTGCGGGAATATGGCATTGGCCTCGTGGATCTTGCAAGTAATAAAGGACTTGACGAATCTGAAGGCGTTCCTCCTGAAGCTCGAGAAGTCAATTTCAGCTTCTATAGAACGGACATTACGGGCAGCGAACATGATAAAAAAGATGATGAAAGCGCAGATGCCCCGAGCAGTTCTCCACGTCAAATTGCGACAGCAAATTCGAGTGCTGTTCACCTTCGTCTTGATGAGCAGCAGGTCGTCTCACAACCTGTTATGAATGTCCTGGCGGACGCCATTCAAACACATTCTGTTCCTGAAAGCGAAACTTTTGAATTGCTTTGTCGGATTCGAGCAGCTGCATCTTTGTCATCGAGTAGAAGAGCAGATCGAGAGAAACTAGTCATCATTCGCTTGTTGGCTATAGCTATCTACGGTCATACCCACTCGGAATCTCAAGCAACCTCAGCACTTTTCTTATACGAGCCCGATCTCGTTGCTCATATCGCTGAACTACTTCAAGTAGATCAAGGCATACTGGTCCCCGTACAGACGGCAGCCGTAGCAGCATTGGATGCACTTGCGAGATACAAGAACAAGGTTCAAGAAGTTCTCACCGCTGTTAATGCAGGTGTTAACCATGGTATATTGATGGCATTGATGCGGAGCACGGTCACAGAAGTGGCGAATCCAGACTCACTCCTTCCACATGCATTTGTGGAGGCTTTGCTGTCGTTTATCACATACATCGCATCACATGCCTCGGGGGGAAACATGGTTGTCGGGGCAGGTCTCATACCCCTTCTTATACAAGCCATCGAAAACAGGTCTCCACTTCGACTCCCCGTTATTTCCAAAACAATGCAGCTTGTGGACAATGTCTTGTATAGTTTTACTAACGCCTTTTCGTTATTCTGTGCTTCACGGGGTGTCGATGTCCTTGTTGAAAGGATTGAGGTATGTTGTTAGTATGCTTGTCATTTTCAGTTTATGAATCCTCTTGATAGTATGAGATCGACTTGGACATCAAAGAATATGCCGTTAATTATCAACCTTGCGCAATTATCGGCACAGGTGGGTATTGTCAATTTTGCTCAGATCCTATCGCCTGATAGCTTTAACAGGAGAGCTACCAATACAACGCATCGCAGTTCTCAAGCATATTCTTCGATCGATGCATAGGATGATGCAGTCACCTGGAACGGCAGAAGGCCTTCGTGGGCTTATTGACATGTCACTCCTCAGTTCGATAAAAAAGATTGTGCAGTATCGAGGTCTTTTCGGTGCAAACATATTTCCACTTGGTCAGTAAATCTTCTGCCTCCAGTACATATTTCTTATACCTCTGGGATAGCGGTTAACATCATGTCAACCTTTGTCCACAACGAACCGACGTCGTTAGCAATCATCCAAGAAGCTGGATTGCCTGAATTATTCTACAAAGCCATTGAAATTGGTATTGAACCGGCTATAGAAGTATGTAACTATGTTTATGTCACCAATATTCTTGGCTAATACATGCCCTTCGCAGGTCATACAGGCAATCCCGAATGCAATTGGCGCTTTGTGTCTTAATGAAGCAGGTCAAGCACAATTATCAAAGCGGCCAAGCATCATCCCAGCTATTCTTGCGATTTTTACTTCTGAACGACATCTCAAAGTTCTAATCGACAAGGAAAACGCTGTTATCATTGGGACCGCCGTTGACGAATTGATTCGTCATCATCCTTCACTCAAGAGTTCCGTTTTCGATGCAATAAGGTCTACGCTGAGTAACATCGAGGATCTCGGAATGTCTTTCGTTTGCCCGACGGACATCAAACAGTTTTACCAATTGATGCCTATCACGAGCGTTGCGGGTGATTTTTTGCTGGATGAGGATATCACTATGCAGGATGACCTGAGAGAAACTATCGAAGCGCCTGAAGAGATCGCACGAGAACCACTGTTGGAAGCAGTAGATGAAGATAGCGACGAAGATGACGTCACAACGAAAAATCATGATAACACTGTAGTTTCTTTCATTGATATATTGGGACGCGTGGGTGGAATCGATATTCATTGACGTTCTCTATACTAAAGCTTGAGTTCTAGTTCCTGGAAGGTTTCTTCCAGCATTCACCACATTGCAGGGATTTCATTACATCAACGGATGGTCTTCAGCGGTTTGGAAGGCTGACTGGGCTTCCCTGCCTACCTTATGATTTTGCCAATAGCGTGGCTTCTGACTCGATGGTCCAAGTATTACGCACAATGACAGAAGTGGCGACTAGCGAGACACTACTTCACTTGACGGATATAGTGAAGGAATCTCTTGATGAGACGAAGTTCTTCTGGGAGTCAATTCAAGAGCCGTCGAAACTGTTGCCTTTCATCGATCTTCCACGTGAGATGCCAAATCCTCTTCGAGTGTGAGTGTCACTGACCATTCAATTGCATTAGCCTCGGAGTCAGCTACGGCCAATCAACGTTTCAGGAGACTAGTATCTCTACACATTCGGATTACGTTGCTTTCCGATGTCTTTGCCACGGCTAGAGCTGCAAATAGGCTGGTACAAACGCTTATGAGCAGCACGCCGTTGCAAGTTCTGACCAGCCTTGGTGCCCTTCATCGAGCAAGCATCTGGGAGAACATTGCTCTCAATGTCGGATTAAGCTCGAAAGGAATCGAAGTTCAAGCCAGCCCAAGTTCGTCGCCATTGGAGGGATCTCCTAATCGAACGATTCTGGATTTGCCGGATCCCGACGCTTCAGTCACGGCTAATGGCGCAAGCGGCACTAATGGCACGAACACTACGCCCACTTTGAATCCCAGTGAGAATAATAGTGCTATCAAGCATGACGGACCACGAGATTGGAACGCTAATTCTCTGAAGCACATTACTCAAGGCCTCCCCAATGCGCTAGCTCCCTTCTTCCAAGGTAATATAAATTCTACAGCTTGCGAAAGAATTGCGTTCGTTGACTTGTTCAATCAGCCATGGTCAAGATGTTCCACGCTCGACGCAACCCTGATTCGGCCCAAAAGAAACAAATAACAGAAGCCTCCAAGGTTGTTGCTCAAATAATGTTGAAACATCTTAGCCTCAGAGACTTAGGTAGGTCGCGTTGATCCACCTTTTCTGCAATTACTAATATTTGTACAGATGACAAACCTTCACTTTACAACTACTTCAGCCTCATTCTAGGATTATTCACTCTTCTCTTAGTCGATGGTGAAGAATAATGTTTCGTCTTTTTTAAAAGTCGGTGACTAACAACCTTTCACTTAGAACGGACGTCAGCAACTTCTCTTCACACTGTGGAACTTTTTGCTTTCTATCAAAGTGGCGGTTTCGATGCCATTTTTGACATATGTAAAATCCTCACCACGCAGGTCGACAAAATTGTGAAAATTGAAGACGAGCATCGCTCTGAGCTCCAGAAGAAGGGACTTTCGCACGCTTATAGTGCAATCAAAATGGCTTTGCACCTTCTCAACCCCATTGTTTCTTCTAAACCACTCTTTGAATCCGGCCAAACACTCCTGATTCTCACACGAGACAAAAAGGATACAGATCCCGACTACTTCGAGGCGCACAATTTCCTTGTTAAGCTGCGTTTCATTGTGTTACCAACAATTCGAGACCTCTGGGAAGCCCCATGGTTGGTCCAGGCTCCTATCGGGGTCAGCAGATACGTGGTGCGAACCGTTCTTGAAATCACAAATGGAGAAAATGAAGAATTGAAGAGCGATCCTAATGGAGAGGTTGGCCCAGCCGCTGCTGGACATCTATCGCGTTCAACAGGACCTGATGAAGCCCGGATCCAAATATTGACAGACATGGGTTTCCCCCGGTCGGCAGCCGAGCGTGCTCTTATACGAACCCATAATAATGTTAATAGTGCAACGGAGTTATTACTTTCTCATCCTTTCCCATTACCTCCGGATCCTGTTTCTGATCCTGCAGTAAACGCAATCGATGCAGCCCCTGAAGATACTGAGAGTGCGAGTGGGGGGGATGAAGAAAACGCAAACTCTTCGGTATCAACTGGAGAAGCCGATAGTCAAGCTCCGCAACATCCTTTGACTGATGGCAACGACCAGGAGCCTTCTCTAAATCCACTTCCAGTCGAAAAAACTATGAACGAGTGGCGGAAGGCGTTGGACGAAGCTCGTGAACCTTTGAGGGCAAGCATCAGTAGGCAATCGCTCCTGCTCATAGACGAACATCTGCCTCTTCTATTCGACCTTCACATCGCCTTCACCAAGGGAGGTTCTCACCAGCTGCAAGCCGTCCGTGATCTCGTAGACGATATCAAGGCCTTTTCAAGGTTCGCATATGATGTACAGGAGCAACCTCTGGCGAATCGCTGTCGCCTCCTTGCCTTGGTTCTATGTGAAAATCCTTCCTCCCTTGATCAAGACTTGAGGAACACACTCATGGATCATTTATTGGCTCTTTTACTATCGAGTGTTAACCCAGAACATCCTCCGAGATGGCTCGCGGCGCACCTCCTGGTTACTGAAGCTCTCTTTACTTTGTCAGACGAACCGCGTACTATCTCGTTACCGAAAGAAGATGAACCCATTGATATCACTCCTATTCCAGTGGGGCCTCCCCGAGCAGAAGCCCGCGTCATTGTATTTGACTTCTGCTTTCGACTTGTCGCAATTGATGATTTGCCCGCCGATGAACTACTCTCAGTGTTGCGATTGTTCGTGTTGCTGACTCGTGATAGAGAAATGGCTGCTCAATTTGTCAAACGCGAAGGCCTCGTGTCGCTCTTCAGACGCATCAGAAATTCAGCTGTGAACGGCGGTTCTTCATACATTGCCACGATTCTTCGCCATGTTGTGGAAGATGTCCCGATAATCCAAAGTATTATGCAGCAAACCATCAAGAGATACTTCACTCAACACAGGGCCAGGACCATTGATGTAAATACTTATGTTCGGAATTGCAGTGCCATCGCCTTGCGTGACATGGATATCTTCATCGATTCAACAAAATCTCTTTGCCACATGGAACAGCCATTCTCATCCTCTCCACACATATCTCTCCGCGCTGAATCTCTCATTGAGGCCAAGGCACCACAGTCGGACGTTGAGCCCTCGATGGACATGCAGGTAGACGTGCCTGTTATTAGCCCCTCACATTCAAACGCCCCCCAAAAATCTGTTGAAAGTGTTATTCATCTTCTCATTGTTGAGCTCATGAATGCCATGAAGGTTATCAATGAAACACCGACCCTTTCAGCCAACGTCAGTAACGTGGGCCTCAGCCAATCCGAATCACTTCCGGCGGAGGGAATGCAGTCTGACACTCCAATCCGTTCCAATGATGTGGTTGACTCTACGCTATCACCACCCATCGATGTCCACGACAAATACCAATATCTTTGTTTTACAATGCAGTGTTTGACCGAATTGCTCTTCTCCTATGACACCTGCAAAGTTGCCTTCTTGTCTTATTCAAAGAAGCGATCCCAGCAGGGACATTCCAAAGACCAAGCAAACAAATTCCGAACTACAACACTTCACTTCCTCCTCTCCGACCTTATAACTTATGGCACCATCAGTCCTTCGTCAGACGCCAAGCACCGTAACAAAGGGATGCTCTGCAGCTGGGCCATGAACGTGGTTGGCGCTCTCTGCGTAGACACCTCTTCCGCACAGGAAATGAAGGATGTCTCGGCCGATCTGACAAATGTACGAAAGTTTGTTCTCGAAACGATCAGCCGTGCCATAAAGGATTTACCCCCAACGGAATCTACGGAAGCTAGATACGGGCGATTACTTGCCCTTGCAGACCTATGTCATCGACTGCTAACCGTCCGTGTGAATCCCGCTTCCCGCAAACAGCAGGATGAAGTTCCGACTCACTTGGCAAAAATCATGCTGGAAAAGAACTTTGTCGCCATCCTCACAACAGCTCTTTCAGAGATAGATCTCAATTATCCAAACGTCCGCAATTTAGTTGCAGCTATCCTCCGCCCTCTGGAGTATCTGTAAGTTTCTCATCATTCCTTTTGAACATTGTTTCATATACACCAAATCTAGGACAAAAATTGCCATCAAAATGAGCAGAGCTTCTGGCAAGCACAAGGAAGATGTGAAGAAAGACACGAGCGTCTCATCTGGGTCAGAAGATGATGAAGAGGCGATGGAGGATGGTGGCAGAGAGGAAACTCCAGATCTATATCGACATTCGGCGCTTGGAATATACGCTGGTGTTAGCATCTTTTCTTTTTCCTTGTCAGCCCGTGACTCATTTTTATTAGGAAATGGACGTTAGACATTATGAAGAAGACGAAGACATGGATGAAGAGGACGAGGACCAAGACGTTGAAATGGACTACGGAGATGAAACTGGAAGCGAGGATACATCTAGTTCAGGCTCAGATCATGAAGATGGTGATCCGGATCATCGTACTCCGGACTCCGGAGAGGTTTGGGACGACGAAGGGGATGATGAAGAGGAAGATCTTGTTGAACAGCACGATGAGGAGGAGGAGGAGGAGGAGGAGGAGGAGGAGGAAGAAGTTGGCGACGATAATGGTGAAGGTGAAGAGGAAGAGGAAGATATAATGTGGGAAGTGCGTTGGAATCTCTAGTCGACTTCATCGATGATACTGAATTGCAGGTTACAGGATATACAGGAAAGGGAAGGTGCCTTGGGTGTAGCGCTAGAAGACGTTGAAAATGAAACAGGCCACGGAGGTAATTGTCGTTTTTCAAGGGGGTTGTTTCTATTGACCCTTTCAGGACAGTTCCAATCCATATCAATCATGAAGAAGATGAGCCTGACATGGGGTCTGATGAAGAAGAATTTGTCATTGAGAATGGGAATTTTCATAATGATGGTATATTCAGTTTTGGAGACGCATTCGTTAACCCAGGCATACGTGATGGCGGTGGATTGTTCGTCCATCGGCGGCATCGAGGTAACAGGATGTTCTCCACTTTCGAAAAACATATTGATTTTCCTTGAATAATAGACCACCAACCGTTCAGCCGATCAAGAAATGCACCTGCAGCACCTGAAGCAACGACTCATCCATTGTTACTTGATATGACGTCCTCCACAAACAGAAATCATGCTAATCAAGGCCGAGGTATCCGTCATGCCCACCGAATCCTTGGCACTGGCCCTCCCGATATCCTTCAAACGATTGACCAAATGCTTGGTGACGGATCGATCCAAATACTACAACAACTCATTCCTCACGATGGTGGGGGTACAGAGACGTTTCGAATAGAGGTTCCTGCAGGAACTATCCTTCACCACGGCCGACGCTTCTTAGGCTCTTCCAGCCGCACAGAAAGGGTGCCTCGTCCTCAGCATCATAGGCAAGGACGCGAGTTTGATCCACTGTTAACTTTACAACGATGGGCTGAGGAAATGAAAATTCTGCACGGCGATTTTGTCATAGAACGCGTTGGAAAGCTAGTAAATCATGTGGCGCTAGCCCTTCTCCCCGCAGCCTTGGAAACGCTCAAGCAAGCTAAGATTCAGGCAGAGCAGGAGGCTTTGACAAAGGCGGAAGAGAAAGCCAAGGCCGAAGCAGCCTTAGCTACGCAGGAAAATGTGGAACCGCCTTCGGGCTCGACTACATCTCCAGCGCAATCCAACCAGACTACAGACACCCCGCTAGTTGAACCTCCAATTTCGACACCACTTCCCGGACCTGATCAAGTACAGCCAGATACGGTGATGGCAGATACAGTCCCGGTACAGGCAGACGCTGAGATGACCGACGCTTCTGAAATATTGAGACCAGTCGATGCGGAGGCATCTGCACCCCTTCCTGTTGAAGAAACATCCATTCAGTCAACTTCGGACCCCAGTGTAAACGCACCTGAACGTGTTACCGTTATGATCCATGGGAGCGCTGTAGATATCACGGATACAGGGATCGATCCCACATTCCTCGAAGCTCTCCCTGATGACATGCGGGAAGAAGTTCTGAACCAGCATGTTCGCGATCAGCAAGCAGCGAGGGTGGAGCGGCCGCCTGATTCGCAGATTAGTTCGGAGTTCCTTGATGCTCTCCCGCCAGAGATTCGTGCTGAAATCATCCAACAAGAAGCCCTTGAAAGGGCCCGCCGTAGGCCCGAAGAAAACGCCTCTAGAGTTCCTACCGCTGGAGAACCTGTAGACATTGATCCAGCTAGCTTTATAGCGAGTTTGGATCCTAGCCTGCGTCAGGCCGTCTTACTGGAACAAGATGATGGCTTTATCCAATCTCTCCCTTCGCACATGATTGCAGAAGCTGGTGTCTATCGTGATGAAGTGCAAGCTCGTCGTCCTCCTGCTAGTCGTAACCCAACTCGTGTTGTACCTACAGGCTCCCCTGCGCGGATTTATACGGCTCAACATGACGCTATCCTACTCCTAGATCGAACAGGCATTACTGTTCTGGTTCGATTGTTATTTTTCCCGCAAGTCCTGAAGAAGGCCCTCTTGTTCAAAGTTCTCGTCAACCTTTGTGAGAACGCAAAAACTCGAACTGAACTTTTCAATATCCTCCTCAGCATCCTTCAGGATGGCACCGGCGACCTTGCTGCTGTTGATAAAAGCTTTGCACAAATGTCGGTTCGCAATCGAGATTCGAAACCCCTAACTTCAAAGGCAATTGGCAAGCAAAAGGCCACTGCAGATTACTTCACGGCCCTGGCTTTACCTGCGTCGCAGATTGAGACCGTGCCCGACTTGATAGCCCAGAGATGCCTAGAGGCCTTGACATACATTGTCAGCAACAACCAACTTTCTTCGGTATTCTTCCTGACCGAGCACGACTTGCCTGTTGGTCTGCGTAGAACAGCCATCAAGAAAGGAAAAGGAAAGGAAAAGCAGGTTTCGCAAAGCCACTATCCCCTTGTTCTGTTACTCAATCTCCTTGACCGCCAAAATCTCCTCCGCACTCCTGCTATCTTGGAGTCTGTTGTCAACTTGCTAGCCACTATCACACGGCCGTTATCGACCTTGAAAGAGGACCACAAAGTTGTAGCAGCGTCGGGTTCGGCTTCAATGGCTCAGCCGTCTGCCCTATCAGAGACACCGTTAGACTCTGTGCCGGTGAATGCCACGACGAATGCTGATCCTGAAACATTACCCTCGACACAGGCACAGCGCCCCGAACATCCAGCTGGGCAAGGAACAGGTAAAGGTTTTTATCATATCAGCATACAATTGATGACTCAAACCTCATAGGTGATTTACCATCGATGACAATTACATCGAGCGTTTCAGGTACGCATGGTGTAGACAAAACGTCTGGAGAAAATGTCGAAGAAAAGGCCTTGCTTCCTCATGCACCACAAGTTCCTCACCCTGCACTTCGCCTCATTGTAAACATCTTAACAATCGGAGAGTGTTCGGGCCGAACCTTCCAACAAAGCTTAGCCTTGATACAGCACCTGTCATACATCCCTGACGCTCGTGACGTGATTGCCCACGAATTGAAATCCAAGGCTCAAGAGTTCGGACAAGCCCTTTATTCCGACCTGGATGATTTAGCCAGCGCCTTGCAAGAATCGAGCAACAACATTTTATTAAGTTCCGTTGCTAGCAAGTTTTCCCCAGCTTCCTCGACACAGGCAAAACTACTCAGGGTTCTGAAGACCATTGACTACATGTACACTCCGAAAACATCCTCTACAGTCAACAACACGAGCAACGACGATGTCGAGAAAGTTCAGGCTATCTATGAGTCGTTTAGGTTCACCCCTCTCTGGCGAAGACTAGGAGATTGCCTATCGGCTGTTGGCGAAAAATCGGAAACCGAACATATTGCAACAGTTTTGCTGCCCTTGATTGAAGCTCTCATGGTGGTTTGTAAATTTGTGGGTTCGAAAGGCCAAGCAATAGTTTCTCGTGCACTGCGTTCTTCTGCGTCACCTCGGTCACCAACTACGCCCAGAGAATCGATGGAAGATCTCTTCATCTCATTCACTGATGCACACAGGAAGGTTCTGAATCTCATGGTTCGCAATAATCCTTCCCTAATGAGCGGATCCTTCTCTCTTCTGGTGAACAATTCTCGTGTCCTTGATTTCGATAACAAGAGAAACTACTTTAATCAACAATTGCATCGAAAGCCCCACGCGCGTGAACATTATGGAACACTCCAGTTGAACGTACGCAGAGCTCGCGTGTTCGAAGATAGTTTCTTATATCTTCAACGAAAATCTGGGGAACAAATCAAAAACGGCAAGCTTAGCATTCGATTCTATGACGAAGAGGGCGTTGATGCTGGCGGTTTGACGAGGGAATGGTTCCAGATATTGGCTCGACAGATGTTTAACCCGAACAACGCTCTTTTCCAACCTTGCGCCGCTGACAAGCAGACGTATCAACCGAACAAGAATTCTTGGGTCAATCCAGAACATTTGTCTTTCTTCAAATTTGTCGGTCGTGTGATTGGCAAAGCTATCCACGACGGGCGATTGCTTGATGCTTACTTCGCAAGAAGTTTATATCGTCAACTCCTTGGGAAGCCAGTCGATTATCGAGACGTTGAATGGGTCGATCCAGAGTACTACAATTCTCTGTGTTGGATTCTTGAGAACGATCCTACTCTCCTTGACCTAAACTTCAGTGTGGAAGCAGACGAGGTAAGTTTCGAAGTTAATATCATCGGCACAACTACTAACATTGAGCTCAGTTTGGTGTCAACCGTATTGTGCCTTTGAAAGAAGGTGGGGAGAGCATCTCCGTCACTCAAGAGAATAAACGAGAATTTGTACAATTATCGGCTCAATATCGACTCTATTCCTCTATCAAGGATCAAATAGAGAGTCTCTCCAATGGCTTTTATGAAATCATTCCGAAAGACTTGATTACTATCGTAAGCTGATGACGTGTAACGCAGAATTGCTACTAACTATCTTTTGACGCAGTTCAATGAGCAAGAACTTGAATTGCTTATTTCTGGAACTCCCGACATCGATGTAGACGAGTGGCGATCAGCAACAGAATATAACGGGTATACGAGTTCAGATCCTAATATTGTCTGGTGGTGGCGCGCCCTCAAATCTTTCAATCGAGATGAGCGAGCGAAGGTGCTTGGTTTTGCGACAGGTACATCCAGGGTGCCTTTGAGTGGATTTCTGGATCTACAAGGTGTCCAAGGTGTCCAAAGGTTTTCCATACACCGAGCTTATGGAGAACCCGACCGACTTCCTCAAGCCCATACATGTATTGTGTTCAATTTTCTTCGCAGTAAGGCTACTCTGACGCCGTCCTTGATATACCTAGGTTTCAATCAGATTGATCTTCCTCAATATACTTCGTATGAAATGTTGCGCCAACAACTACTTATGGCGATTAACGAAGGTGGCGAAGGATTTGCATTCAGCTAAAAAGACAATGTTGCAATAGTATAATAATATCACAATGTAATCAATAGGACTTGTTAAATACTCGTCATGTTCTACATATTGAACTGAGCATTCCCGCCGCCGGCTAATGAAGTAGCCGAGCCCATTATAAATAAGTAACTGCTCAACAAACCCATACACACCCCCATGAAGGCATTCGTCGTGAAAGAGCTCAACCATCCTTCTAAGATATCTCTCTCTACAGACATTCCGGAGCCAACAGCAGGCCCGAGACAAGTTCTGGTTGATGTATATTCTGCTGGTCTCAACTTTTTTGATGTAGGTTTCTTCTACTAACGCCTCATCCCAGAATAGAGCTCAGGCCTTTCTTTTTTTTTTTGCTATAGATCCTGCAGGCACAGGGAAAATATCAAACAAAACCCTCCTTGCCATTTGTTCTTGGGACAGAATTCGCGGGCAGGATTTCTCACGACTCTCCCATCCCAGCGGGGTGTGATTTAAAGCGAGGGCAACGCGTCTTTGGAGCTCAACTCGGATCGTTTGCAGATAAAGTTGCGGTTGATTTAGAACAAGTAAAACCTTTGCCCGATAACCTTACATACGATCAAGGCGCAGGTTCCTTTCCATGACTTGACGAGCAAGTCACATGCATTAACCAGTCAACCTTTACAGGTTTATATGTTACTTGGCCAACTAGCTATGAGGGCCTCGTTGGAAGGGCAAAGCTGGCCCCAGGTGCGCAGTATAAGTTACAAATTACAGACGTGGGTTTAATGACCCTACCCTGCTAAACAGGTGAATGGGTTTTGGTAACTGCAGCTGCAGGTGGTGTCGGTATAGCTGCTGTACAAATTGCAAAAGGTTTGTCGTGCACCAGTTGAACAAAACAGACAAGCTCACAATTCCTGCATAGCATTGGGCGCCAAAGTTATTGCCGCAGCAGGTTCACCCCAAAAAATGGAGATTGCGAAGCGACTGGGCGGTGCAGACTATGTTATTAATTACTCCAAGCCCGGTTGGCAGAAGGAGGTACTGGCTTTGACCAACGAGAGAGGCGTTGATGTCATTTATGACCCTGTTGGTCTGATAAATGGTACTTGAATTCAACCCTATTGATGCACTGCAAACCGCTGATTTGCACTGTGATCGACAGATTCTTTGAAATGTATTGCCTGGAAAGGGCGTGCCATCGTAGTTGGTTTCGCTGCTGGAAACATCGAAAAGGTTAGCATTCACCAACTGATCTGATCATTTCGCAATTTACGCAATCTGTTCCAAGGTTCCGATGAATCTAGTTCTACTTAAGAATGTTGCATTGGTTGGACTGCACTGGGGTCGATATTCATGTACGTATCAATTTTCTTTGACCAAAAAGTATGCTCTCTGATGCTAAATGAAAACTAACAGTGAAGGAACCCAGCCATATTCCGACCGTGTGGAGGGAGTTGCACTCGTAAGTTCAATGTACTTTTTTTCTGTGCCTCGTATCTCATTGGGCCCCTAGGCTGTTTGCCTCTGGTCGGGTGACACCAGTGACATATGGTGAAGTCTATCCCCTCGAGAAATTGGTTGATGGTCTCGCTGCCCTAGAAAAGAGACAAACGTGGGGCAAAGCTGTGGTTAGGGTCAGAGAAGAGCATACCAATGAAAAGGCAAAATTGTAAAGTTTCCCATCCCCATCACTAGACCTCGTAATTATATGTAGTGATGGTGTTCCAATTTTATTATTTTTCAAGGTAATCAGTTGAGCGATATATTTATCTACATATCTACGTCCAGATCCAAAACGAGTCCGTTGAAATCGTTTTCCATATTGACTAGAGATTGCCTAACGGCTCGCGTCCAGCAGTATTAACGAGTCCAAGCCGACGGCGCACCTCCCACTGTTTCCTTGCCATTTTACGGAGTTCACCTTTCATAATTTTGCCTGAAGGAGTACGATCTAAACAGGTGATATATTTGATAAGGCGCAAAAGGACATATATATAGATCGACCTCACATACCGAACGTCGCATCCAGAATCAGAATCATGACGGGAACGGCAAACCTAGGAAGCCTGTGAAATAATAATTCATTTGTCAGCGGCATCTAAACAAGTTGAGCCAAATTTAGAAGCTATTAATCACCGGTTTCGTACATGTGACAAAAGTATAACTTCCGTTACTTGTCCCTTATAGTCTGGTCTGACAGAAACAAGGGCAACCACTAATTCTCCGAGACGTTCATCCGGAACGCCCACCGCGGCTGCTTCCAAAATCCGAGGATCAGCATATAGGGCATTTTCAACGGTTACGGAATCCTGGAAAAGAAAATCTCTTGTCAGGTTGATACATAGAAATGAAAAAAAAATCTTAACCGACAACATTCTCGCCGCCTCGAATGATGATATCTTTGACTATTTGAATTGTTTTTGTGCTGAATCCATACTGTTAATGCTGGAAACTCACGTCTATCCTTGATATGCAGAAAGCCTTCGTCATCTAGATATCCAATATCTCCTGTTCGGAGCCAGCCGTCTTTTGTGATAACTGCAGCGGTAGCTTCTAAAGGGGAGAGGCGTTTCTCGTCAAATGATAACATTACGGAAAAATTAAAATTAAAAATTAAAAAAAATTAAAAAGAGGTTTTTACCTGGATCACGCCAATAACATTTCATAACGTTAGGGCCTCGCCTGCCAAGCGCAGGAACGTGAAATCGAGTAGAAAATAAAAGAGCGGGATACTCACAACCAGACCTCTCCCACAGCGCCTGGTGGAAGACATGTATTCTCATGTACTATTTGGATATCATTGACAGGACAAGCACGACCACTGATGGAAATCATGATCAATGTAGTGCGACGTGACGTCGAAAAATTTTCAGAAACTAACGTGCTGGTGGGTCGGGCGATATAATCTTCCCCCGCGATCTTCGGTGGTGTAAAGTCAACCTCGATTGATAGACATTGGCTTTAGACGCACCGAAACTGCGATTGAGTTGGTCTCTGTTAAACCATATGCTTGTATCCTGCCATTAGATAATCAGCAACTGATAGCACGAACGTGTTTGATTTATTCTTACAAAGTTGCGGTTGGAAATGCCGCTCTTGCTCTGGCGACGAGAGAATCAGGAGCCGGAGCACCTCCAAACAAAAGACCTTCGAGTGGATGCCCGACCAGAGTACTCAAGGTCAGATCAGTAACCATGGATGGGACGCTGCGCAGCCATGGTCAAAGGTGCGCTAGCATCATTGAGAGCCAAAACGTCACTTACCCACCAGCGACGCCCACATTTTCTTCTTTGATCAACCTTTAAAATTTGTGGTGAGTTTCAAAATCAGACACGAAGACCTCCATGCCCTTACTTGACGGCTACAATGAAAAGAAAAAAAGGTCTCATCGTTTGTCTATCTTTATAGAACGCAAGTCGTACCTTCTTCGATGTCCCATTTCTTGGTTATAACGAGTTTCATCCCAGTCATAGTGGCCATCATCTTAATTGTAGGTCAACGGCATAAATAGGGGGAACTCTGGTTTCATAAAGTAAGCGCCCACCGAGAAACTAGTCGATCCTGTAACGTGGAATAGGGGGACAGCAACAAGAGTGGCTTTTTGTGGACCGCTACTCTGCACTGCAGGAAAGTCATCACCCCTACGGAGCGCCGCCCTGAAGCCTCCAACAAGGACCTGGGGTAGAATAATCAGCATATAAACGGAGAGGAATAATGCGGGAAGTACATTCAAAACATTAGTTAAAAATTGGCGTTGGGTGCTTAGAACACCCTTGGGCAGTCCTGTTGTCCCTGCAAGGATTAATCTAAATTTAATTGGACGTATATACTGGGAACAGTGTGGACAAACCTGAAGTGAAGATAATAGTCGCATTGTCCTCTGGTTTTATTGTAGGAACGGAGTTTATAGCTTCATTGCCATCGGCATGATATTGCTGAAGGCTCCGGTCGAAGGAATGTATACCTTGCCAGTAATTATTGGGTTTCTGATCATCTAAGACCATGAATGCCTTTATCTCTGTCTTTCGTAATAATTTTGCCACGGCGGGCTGTATGAGTTGAGCCCGCTCCGTGTCAAGGATGACAAGTTTGCACTGCGTATGGACAAAGCAGTGACTTAGCGGTTCGAGGGGCAGCCAACTAGGAAACGGCGTTAGGACCACAATTTGGCAAGTGAATACGATGGCATACGCATTCGCCAGCACGGCAACGGCTCCGATAAGGTCTAGAAAAGAAGTTGTTATAGTTATAAAATATCATGTTGGGCAATAAACCTACGGCAAGCCCAGAAAACAACCAGATAGTCTGGACAGTTCCGCGAACAGATGGCTACTCTATCCCCTATGATTAGACAAAAAAGAAGAGCGAGTATTATGTGACAGTTTGGAACGCAAAGGAAATGAGATCACCATTCTTGATACCATAAACGCTTCGGAACAATCCCGCCACTTTTTTGGCACGGATATGTACCTGAAGGTATGTTAAACGACGATCTTCATAGACAATGTAAGTGTCTGCAGAATATTGGGCGATGGCAGAAAGCCAGAATTCCCTCAAAGAGGGCCAGAGATTTTTGTAGACCCGATAGAGTCTTCCATCGATTAGACTCGTCTGTAGTTCATGAATATTACCAGGCGCGGTAAGCAAAGCGTCTGCTGGTGAAAGGTTAATATAAAATGTGTAAAACTATATTATGGTGAAAAGAGGGTTGTACTTTCTGCCAAGGTTCTGTGGGGCGTCCAGGACATATGGGGAGAGAGAGGGTGGGTGCCAAGGTTTGGCAAACGGAGAGGAAGCTTTTATTGAGACAGATTGGGTTCATAAGGGTCAGGGATAAGGAAGAAATATAAACGATCTCCAGTTATATACCAACATCCGCGGACTATTACAGCCTCTCCGCGGCACACACAACCACCACCATCTGGCTTCGTCTTATGTAATCATCCTCTTCCAACACAACACCATGGATGACCTCGAGCCCACCGTCCGCATTCGAGAACTCCATAAAGACAGAGTCAACTTTGTGCTAGGCAATGTCGACCTTGCGTAAGAGGTTTCTTCTCCTCACTTCATCCATCTCCTCATTGCCAACAAGCTTTGCTAATTCCTTGAGACGGGTCATGATGGCAGACATACCCTCTGTTGGTTAGTCGTCCTGCTATCTCTGCTCAAACAACAACAAAAACAAACTATCTAATCAACCTCCAAGCCATTGACATGGTCGAAATTGAGATAAACACAACTGTTCTTCCCGATGAGTTCATTGCTCACAGATTGGGTATGGTACCCCTCATGAGCTCTAATTGTGATGAAGCAATCCGTTATACAAGAGTATGTTTGACAATAACGTTTTATTCTTGCTCCCCTCCCTCACGGTCATCGAGGATTGTACATGTCTGGCAGGATGTCCCCTCTGTGCTATCTTATTGGTCTTGCATGTCGCTTGTAATGACGACACTACCATGAATGTCACAAGCGACCATCTTGAAGTCAACCCATTCCCAGAGGATGACAACACCTCATCAGAGTCGGGAGAAGAACTCTCAAAAAGAGGGGAATACTTTGGTCATCCCTTCGGTAAACGTGCGTTTTCTTTCTTTTTTTTTTTACTGTTGGACTCTTTGTTGTGTTCAATCTCTTCAAAAAGACGAGCAAGGAGTCGCCCCTGTGTTGATTTGCAAAATTCGTAAAGGACAGGAGCTTAAAGTTCGTTGCGTTGCAAAAAAGGTAAGCTCCTTGTCATGTCTCTCATCACTTAGATTCTCATCATCGCACAGGGTATCGCAAAGGAGCATGCAAAATGGTCTCCTTGTTCCGCCGTCTCCTTTGAATACGATCCTCACAATAAGCTTCGCCATACCACCTATTGGTACGAAACCGATATCAGGGCTGAATGGCCCCTCAGCGATAATGCCCAAGAGGAAGAACCACCACGCGACGATGAACCTTTCGATTATAACGCCAAACCCAATAAATTCTATTTCGAAGTTGAGACTGACGGTAGTCTGGTGCCTCAGGAAGTAGTTATGAAGGTGAGCGAGAGAGAGAGAGAGAGAGAGAATATCCCATCGCTTTTTCAATTTAAATTATCTCGCGACAGGGTTTGGGTGAACTGCAAACCAAACTTGCAAACCTGATTTTGGGTTTAAAGACCCAGCCAGAGCTCGACCAGCTAGTCAATGACTCTACACGCGCACATGCTCCCCTACCCGAAACGTGGGGACACCCTGGAGGGGATAGTGGTGGCGGTGGCGGTGGCGGCAGTGGTAGTGTGGGGTGGGGCAACACAAGTCCCAGTCGCGTTGGTGGTGCAAGTAGTCATGCTGGCTGGGGGGGCAACGCAAGCCCCACTCGCGGAGGTGGTTCTGCCACATGGGGAGCTTCCCCAAGTACCAATGGTGCAGATACAGCTGCATGGGGAGCTGCAGGATGGTCAAGTCCAAGTCAGAAAACTAATACTGGGTGGAATATTTAACTCTTATGGTTATTTCACGGTAGAAAAATATTTGACGGTGAATGAAAAGAATAAATTAACATACATTTGACATACATGTACATAATTTCTAGTGGGTTGATTTTATATCCACTCGCCGGGAGTAAAAAGGCGCTCGATTAGCTACTATACAACTTTGGCCGAAAGCTGGCGGTCTGGGATCTAACCTCATGATCAGTGCCTCTGACTTCGACTTCATCGAGCCGAAGAGCTGCCAATATTAACATTGGGGTGCGGCAAATTACGCTGGGGCTTTGGCATGTTTATCTAAAGGAAGAAGTTTGTCAGGGTCGGAGGGACTGAGGAGATCATCAATCAACCACTCTACCTCATCAGGATCTGCAAAGATATCGTCTGTACTATCAACTGCAACCATGGAGAATAGAAATGGTGAAGATTTTGTTTGCAAATGTCCGAAAGGTGACACGTACCAATCGCTGCATTCTCGTCAGCTAGTTGCCACCGACTTGTTCGGGAGCGGTTAACACCCGAATTCGTATCTTTTGGCCGATCCTCCGCATCAATAATAGCCCAGGGTACTTTAGTATAACGGGATACTTCCAGTGGTGCATGAGGATCACCGCTCGGCCCACAAATCTTGACCTCTGCTAATGCCGTCTTGAGAGCACACATCCATTTATTTCGCCGTTTCGCTGTCAAGGTAAGATTAGTGCTATTGAAATATTATTCAGAATATCCACCTTTTATTGCAGCTTGCTGTCCATTGCTCTTGTACTTGATATCTGCTGAGAGGGTCATTTTAGATTGTTCAGGAAAATCTGTTGTTGAAAGATAACGAGACAATTATATTCAGCGAAATGTACGGGTGCAAAGAGAACCGGACCTTTGACAGTCACGTCAAATACAGGCTGGTAATCTCGTTTTTCCTCTGTGACAAACTCGAGCATCTTTTCGCGTAGGCGCTCGAGGTCCTCAAATGTTGTCGAGTAGGCAACATCAAATGCGAAGCTTTCAGACATCTGGTATGTCACCAGTTAATCAATCAGTAAGAATGGACAATAGTAAAATATTCACTTCGGGGCTACGACGGATATTTTGAATGAACTAAAGGGGAAAAAAAGGTCAATAATAATTGTGGAATACGGTAGGTGGGTTCGAGCCTCACCAAGGTGTTCAATTGGTTGTTCGGAGCCTGGACAACGCCCGAAGTGGAATCTAGGAAAACTGTGGAAAGTAGACGTATCTCCTTGACTACATATGTCTCTTTGTTAAGAATGACCCGATCACCGACGTCGAAAGGGTGTTTAATGAACAAGAAAATAATGCTGGTTAGCACCTCTTGTAGACTTCCACCAATAAGCCAGCTTAAACCTAAAGATTCAAGAGGCCTCGATGGTAGTTATCAATAATATTTACAAACACTTTGAACGAACCTAGAAGCAAGGAGCCAGTTCCGGTCACAAGCGTAAGTAGCTGAGCTTCCTGAAAAGAAGGATGAACGCGCCAGACGGAACATTAAGAATGAATGGGTACCAGAGCTACAGCGATGATTAGCATTGCGACAACGACGTAAACGGTCATCAAAATATTATCAAGCCTGCCGACTGCACTGTCAAGGTCCTGCATTGAATGCTCAATCGACAATTGCTCGCGATGAAATTCTCTACCGAAACGTAAAATATAAGGTACGTCTAGGCAATGATTTGAAAAGACCCTTACAAACAAGCAATCTCCATTTCTTCCAGCGAAACATCTCCGTTTGAATCTTTGTCAAAAAGTGCGAAAACCTGAGCCGCTTCTTCTTTTGTGGAGAAAAAAAGCTCAAAATCCTCCACGAAAAGAAAATCCGACGTTTTCTTGACAAAAGAGTAGAAGAGACGTCGCGCGAGCTGTAACCAAAAGTAAATTTAATTGAGGCATAAGTACGGGAAAACATACCAAACGAGATTTGTTGACAGATTCAAGCGCAGTTTTAATGATAGCCCGTGGTGAATTGGGTTGCAAGACAGGGCTAAAATAATAGCCCCATCACGTCTCAGAGATCAGTGAACTCTCAAAGGAAACCACTCGCCTCCCAGCAATCTCAGACGCCACATTACCAAAAACAGTAGCGGTGGTGGTGGTTGCAAAACGAACACCATGTCGAAGTTTCCGAAAGAGATGTTTAGGATTCACGTGGGATCCTTTTGCGTTATCAGCTTGTAAGGTATTCGTTTGCCCTGGAATGTTAGTTGAATGTGTATATAATGTCACAAGTGCATGAACTGCGAATTTTTGGTCCGTGATACGCTCTAAATAAATGAGAAAAAATGTGTGAATGTCACTAGCTAACAACGCTTGCGCCTAGATGAGCTTATAGTACCTGCGTATGACCGTTCATGGAATTTCCCAGCAATCCACTGAATGGAAAACTTTTCAAACAATAGAGTAGCCGAGCACAGAAGGAATGCGAATAGCAATCTAGCGATGAGACTGATAGCTTGTATGCTTCTGATTCCTGCATTGACTTGGTGAATGCTGATGATAGGGTTGAATGATACCCAGATCACAATGGTCCATGTAAATAAAGTAATGTATCTGATTTTTCCTTGATGACTATCGGAACCTTGTCGAAGAAAAAAGAAACAGAACTGACCGGTGCAAAGCTTGCATCCATTCTGTGTATCGTCTCATGCTGACTGCAACGACCCCGACAGTAGATCTTATGATTCCCGGTAGAATTAAACTATTGTGTCGAGGTTCAATCAAGCGATTAAGACATGACGTCTAACGAATATGACTGACGCGGTTCCAAGCGCAGCCCACCAGCCTTTTCAATGCTTTAGCGCAGAGATTTATTAGAGAGAAAGATGTGAATTTACCACCCCATACAATGGTCAACCAAATACTCCAAAAGATTAGTCTTACGCCCCATATCTAATATACGATTGACTGGTAAGAAAATACTCGTATACAAGTATCCGTTGAAAGGTGCTCACGTTGGCATGAGGAAATGTCGTGAAAGAAAGTATACCAGGGATCCAAATTGCTATTAACACAGGGACGATGAACAAAGTCCAACGCGTAACAATGGACGCATTAAGCAAGTAGCTATACAGCTTCCCTAACTACATCAAACAGAATGAGATCCCCCTCCTACTTATCAACGAAACGTTCCCATACCTTGGTTCCACCATCAGCAGAGAGGAGGCGAGCCCGACTATCAACATCCTCCGTAGTGTACTCATAAGTTTCATGATCCGAATTCGTCCTTGACCAAGCTTGTTTCTTGGTGGAATCACCGAATGACTCGGGTGACGGTTCAGCACGAGCTTGTTCGGGATCATAATAGGTGTGGACGCCATGTGTTATCGGCGATACAATAGATGCATGTCCAGGTTCTGAATGCTGGGGTGGATAAACGATCGGATTGTGATGTGGTGACTGTGTGTAGTTCAGCCTGGGAAGGGCATCGTAAGCTGGGCGTCCAAGATATTTATCTTCCGACTTGTTGGAGGATGGGGTGTGCGCGGAGGACATTTGCGGGTGGACCTCAGGCTATGAGAACGATGATATGCAACGAGCCGAAGTAGCTTCTCGTGGTTGATTGGCTTACATAACCTTGTGGTGATAGAGAGTTTCAGATACCACCACAGCCAGGGACCAATTCAGTTTCAAGTGTAACCGACGTCCAAAGTACTCGTCGTATTGCCGTAAGTAAAACAATCAGTTGTTTATTAAATAGGATATCGTGTCCGAGGTAGAAACGTATTATTATTATGTACATTGGCAGACTGTATTGGCGTGGAGGGCGGAGGGGCAGTGTGATGTCCTTTGGGTTTGAAGATAAGAACAACGATGAGGCCAAATATGATGAGGAGTAGCATGAAGATACATTTCCGTTTTCCGGTATTCTTTTGATGTCTGTTGAGATGATCAGGGAGTTAGATATTAGTTTGAGAGCCATGTGAATATACCGAGTTGCAGTTATAAGCTCCTTCATGGAATCTTCCATATGTACAGCTGTTTGCTCAATATTGAATTCAACGCTATCCAATAATGTGCCTTGATCAATAACAAGGACTGAGAGATCTTTGAATAATTCAGCAAGGGACGCAATCGATTTTGCGATTTCTGTCAGTTCTCGATCGCGTGCCTGGAGTTCGTGGGATGATTCAGTTTGAATCAAAGATTGGGACTGAGCTCGGGTGTGCGACTTTTCGGAAGGGGGGGGAGGTATGGCGGAAATGAAAACGGCAATAAAAGGTAAGTCAGGTCAATGATGGAGTTAAGACAATAGGGGTTCAGAGCTAGATGAAAGAGATAGTGATTACCAAACTCACAGCTGCCATGATATCATCATCGACCGCACTCAAACCATCCGAACCTTTGAGAGATATGGTACCGGACGCGAGAAGAAGGTCCTGGTTTTTGGTCGCATGACCTTGGAGTTCTAAACAGATGACGAAATGGTTAATAAGTAGTAGAGCGGACGCAACGTGAATGAAGACTCGTGACAAAATCGATGGCAAGATAAATCCGGAGGCAGGACTTCGGATCAGACAGAAATAGGAAAAGATGGTCAAGATGAAAGGATGATATCTGAAAACGTACTTTCCATGTAAACACGTTGCTTTTTGCGAAAAGTGGCACTGAGATCCTGAACCTTTGCAGCTAAACCACGTTGGACATTTTTCCCGGCTAAAGCCCCACGGCTGGACTTTTGCGGATCTGGGGGGAACTGATGGGGCGAATTTGCTATTTTCTGAATGAGGGAGTGGCAAGAGCGGAAGGCCTTGTGACGGAAATAAACACATGAAATTGAAATTGGGGACATGAGGCGCATACTTTTGTGATATCTGTAGTGAGAGCTTCGATATCACGTTCTTCTTGTGAGCGGTCAGAAAATCCGGGGAGAACATGCTTTGCGTGAAGTTTGTCGAGGGTATGAACTGTGACGACGGATATGAAGTAAAAGGAGGATGGTGTATGGAGAGAAAAAAGAACCGACTCTTGGCTTGTGTGTCGGCAAGGGTGTCTTCTACTTGATCAGATACGTCGACCCTATAGAAGGAGTATTAGTCGAATGACTTTAATCCAAAAAGGCAAAGGTGAAAAAACAAAAAACAAAAACCATATTGGAGGTAACTGAGGAATATGGACTGTGACATGGTTTGTGTTGGATATGAGTTGGTCATGTTCGTCAGAGTTGAAGTCTGTTTCATCGTAAGCTGAACGTCGATAGGGTTGTTGGCGAGTTGAACGGGCTTGAGAATCGCGGTAAGAACGGAAGAGGCCAGTGCGCGAACGGGTGGTCATATTAGAAGAAAGGTAGACTTGATGTGGTTTGTTTGGTTTGTAGGGGTTAAGATAAAAGGGGAGCCAGCTTTTTTTTTTCCGAAAATTCACCTGAACCAATGTGTCGTCTTCATACGTGGGCTGTTCCCAACTCCTCCTTTTGTTATTTATTATTCTTATGTGTTCATTACAGCGAGGGTACCCAGCATGGCTGTGGTCACTATATCATCGTCCGTTTAACAAAAATCATTTCAAAAAAGATGTTAACAACTAACATATAACCCCCTTACAAGACTCGCAAAGTTCTCAAAACAGACTGCCTCAGTTGCTTTTGCATCAACTCAACCAGTCACCAAGAGAATTGTCCTCATTGTCCAAATTGCAAACGCGTACGTTTTACTCTTCCTTTTTTTTTTACAATATATTATCACCTTTCTCTCAACTCACCCTTTCTCTAGTATTTTGATCCGGATGCAACAGAAAAGATTACTCTTCGAACTCCAGATTACTGTCGTGAATGCGAATATTGGTTCAAAGGCCCAGGCGCTCGTCGTCGCTGAGCTAACCCTCAACTATGTTTCTCTCCGCTATGCTCTGCTATCGCAACTGTTGTTCTTTTATTATCTTACAACATCCAACAGTAATTGTAATCCTTTTTGTATCTATAACCCAACCCTTCCCATCATCGCCCATCTACCACTTTACAGCAAGCCCCACAACTTCACTCTCCACTGCCCGATACTCTGTCCGAAATAGTTCCCGTCGTCGTTCTATCCACTTGCGCCCATCACATCCACACAAATCAACCATGACTCGTTTGACCACATGATCTGTAACCCCTACCCAATATTTATCATCATCGTCTCCATGTGGTGGTGGTGTCGGTAACTTATCGTTGGAGTTTCGCAACGCCTTCCAATAGGCATCTTCCACTTTTAGTGTCCAGTTCTTATTACCCCACCTTCCATTCTGAATCCCATCAACGCTAGCTCCACTATCTTCCCAATGCCTTTCATAATTCTCTTCGTCCCTTTCCGACAACGATCTTGCTGCGGGCGGCTTCAGTTGTCCACCTCCATTAACGCAACCTCCTGGACATGCCATCACCTCCACGTAATCATAATTTTTTTCTTTACCTCTTTCATCAACCCCACCTTTTCGCATTACAGTACTGCGACCCGCCAACCTTCCCGCTGCACCTACACCGGTTCGAACCCCCCGTTCCTTACCCACCTTCCTCACGACGTTTTGCAGATTTCGGAATCCGTAGCATTTTGCTCCTTTAAATACCGTTTTTCCTGTCCCATCTGTTAATGTATGTTCTTCGTAGTCAGTATTCCGAATTGTCTTGGCAGAATGTATCAGCGGAACCGCCGATGTTGATTGTAATTGATGCATGATCGAATGGAGATATGATCCGGAAGACGTCCCTGGATGCGGAACAAGCTCGGGCAGGTTCATGCTGTTCTCTCCTGATTGGTGGGATGTGGCTTCAAGTTCGCCTACAACGGGAATGGAAAAATTCCAGGCTTTTTCGCGCATCATCAACTCTAATTCACCCGTTGTGATGACGCAGTCAACGTCGCGCCGTTGAATAAAGATCGTTGTAGAAATCTTGTCTTGAAGCTTCTAGTTTTTTGTCATAGCAGGGCATCACCGACACATGATAGATTTCTTGAGGCCTAAGGAATTGATGGTATTACCAAAAAAAAAACACAGAGAGAGAGAAAAATCAAACCAACTTTTTCCCCCAATGGGTAGCCATCCACTCTTTAACCAACGTTCCCATGACTTGCTGTGGACTCTTCGTTCTCGCGATGAATGGAAGCATCTCCGCGTGGGCTTTTTCAGCATAGCAGATCCAGCCCGGGCATGCACTAGCAAGCATCGGAAGCTGAGCTTCTATACCGCTGGCATCTTTCTCCTTCCTCTCCAAGAACTCTTGGACATGTTCTTGAAGTGCAAGATGACGAGCAAATGTGGTATCAAAGACATGAGCAAACCCTAGGACGTCCCTGCAGAAGACTTGTACCCGACGGAGTACTTGTCGAGATGTGACGACGGTCATCGAAGTGGAAGAGAGTGATGCGGAGAGGGACGCAGCCAGAGAGGCAAGAGATTGAGGTGCGATGGAGATAACGGGTATTTTATAGTTTGGAGATGAGGAATCCTCATTTGACTCAAGGAAGTTGAGCACCTCGGTATGGGATTGGAGGGTAATGAGAACGGATTCGGCAGAAGTAATGCACCCGCTAGGTGAAGTGAAGTATAAGATAAGTACATGGGATAAGAGGAAAAGGGAAGAGAAACGGACCTACAGGCCAGGCAATCGTTTAGACTGATCTGGGCCTGGGTGAGTTTCTTGGAAGGTGAATGGGATGGATGTGTTTGATTGTTAGCAGCGACTTCAAAATAGGCTCCTGTTGAGTCAATGAGTATCTCAGTCTGCACAAAAGAACGTGAATACCAAAGCTACACGTAGAGAAGAGATGGTCCTTCCTTACCGACGCAGTACCAAGTCCTTTCTCTGTTGGCTCAACATTAGTTTGTTCGACTGGTTTTATGCATGCTTGAGAAGGTGTTATGAAGTCGTTGAGATCAGTTAAAGTCTACCGGCCGTCAATCAGTATAATAATTCACCAAAAGAGGATCGTGCGGCCAATACTTACAAGGGCGCCAGAGAAAACCATAAAAAGGAAGATTCTGCTTACAGATCAAAAATATATAACTGATTAGATAGGATATGTTACATAATCAATTGCTTCCGTAGTAATGTATAGTGTCCCTTCTATATGCAAAAAAGAGAACCAGTAATGAATGTGAGAATCAACAACGCCAGTGTGGTTGATATGGGTCGACGTGTAGGTGCGTCACTATTGACGAGCTGACCAGTAAGATTGGAGGCTGCCGAGCTGCCCCAGAGTCGGATATTGCGAAAGTATGTATGGGTAGTTACGGGCGTTGACCAGCTTGCATCCGAACCTGTAATAAAGATTAGAACTTACCAGAATGATCAATGACGTATTTACCTCCAAAGAATGTTCTTCATGCAAAAAGGTAATGAGATACTGAATTTCGATGTTATATAGGGGAAATCTTACGATAGATAGAGTCCATTCGCTGCAACAGTGTTGGTGCTCCGGATCTGTAGATTTGTTTGAGAAATGGCTTGAATGTCATTAAAACTACATCATTTGCTTCAATTACAATCAACAACAAAAAAAAATCGAAGGCAACGAACTAGACGGCGATTTGCCCATTGGCGGTGTCTATAGGATTATTCATTTGCACGAGCATAGTGATACGATTCCACCTATGTAGCCATGATCAAAGCAAAAGATGGATGGTAAATAGATCAAGCTCACTGTCCACTGACAAAAGCAAAGGCGCCTCGCTGAATACTGACACCAAAGTCAGAATTGCAGATGATTGCTTTGTTGGAGCATAACTGGTCGGGCGTCGGGATATACGCGTAGACTGGAGTAAATTTCAGTTAAAGGCAAGGATGAGGAGCAAACAACGCACCCTCTGCAGCCCCGCCAGCTCTCCACATTAGCCTTGAACTGAAACAGTCCTGACCGTCCGCCTGATTTCCTCCACTACAACCGGTTGAATTGAGACCACCTCGAATGCCTGGTAGCTTCCCGCCCTTGACCCAATCAAATCCAGCATCGAACGCCAGTTCGTATGTAACCATCATGGTATCAAAACTGGATCCATCTGTTGTATTCCAGAGCGTGTAGAGTTGAGCACCGCCAGTGTCATGTGAAAAACTACCTTCTGAATAAGTGACTCGAAGAACAGGACCGGTGGAAGAGGTCGTGCCAGGGGTAACGTTAGGTGGTTTTGTTGGGAAGGGATCGTTGACAAAGGCGAGATTGTCGGGACCATCCTGTATACGACCTTTGCCTAGAGACCACTGAGAGACTAAGAGTGCTTGAGTGTCGGTAGTTGACATGGTTGCCGAAGGGTATGGCATTGAAGTGCTGGTGGTGAGGGCATATTGAGAAGCCAGAGCCTCAGGACCAGTCTGAGTTGCTGCTAGACTAAAAGAGAGAAGAGCGAGTAAAGATGTGGATAGTAGAAACATACTATGATGGTCAGATGGTGGCGGTTTGGACAGATCCTAATTTGGGGGGTCTTTTATTTTCTCTTATTAATAAGTAACCAGATGTTCAAAGATATAGAATCCACACAACCGCTCTTGGAAGACGACCAACCTTCAAATTCAAATTCTCATTCAGTATCTTTCAAGGAAGAGGTCCAATTAATAGCACCCAATCTCAGGTCCACAACCTCCAGTCGCGAAGACGGCAAGTCCCACTTGGCCATATGATACAACTTTTCATTCTTCATATGACTTGTTTAGAATTCGAGCTTGACTCTGATGACCTCGACCATGAATCCTTGGAGAACTCTCATCAGTCCGTCAATGACGACCAACAAATGCCTCTGCTAGTAGGCCTCTTTGATTCGTCGGCGTCTCGAAGAAGTCTAGACAATCCTTCAATACCTCTACATGGAGTAAATGCGAATGGCAATTCCGTTGTTATTGGAGACCGCACTGTTGATTTGGACGAGCTAGCTGCAAAACGTACTTCGGGTGGTGGTTTGCTGGACTCAATAGCCAACATGGCCAACTCTATTTTAGGTGCAGGTAAGCTTTTTAAACGATTCAAATCTAATGCTTGGCTCATCTTCTTTTTTTTAAAAAAAAAGGTATAATCGGTAGGATGGCGTCGACGTCTTTGTTATTTCGTCAATTAACTAAATTCAAAACTAGGTCTCCCCTACGCACTACGTCAAGCTGGTTTCTTCACGGGTTTGTTTCTGCTCCTGGTATTATGTGCCGTCACAGACTGGACAATCCGTCTTATCATCGTTAACGCCAAACTCAGTGGTGGTCATTCATATATCGACATTATGACCCATTGCTTCGGCTCTAGTGGTAGAGCCGCCGTTTCTTTCTTCCAATTCTCCTTTGCCTTTGGAGGTATGTCTGTCTCTTCTTACATCACTTCTACCTTGAAACTCAAAATCTTTTCTCTTAGGCATGTGTGCTTTCGGCATCATTATTGGTGATACCCTGCCTCAAGTCTTTCGTTCCATGTTCCCAAAACTTCCAACGATGCCCATTCTCAAAATATTCGCAAACCGAGAGTTTCTAATTGCTCTATGTACGATCGGTGTTTCGTATCCGTTATCCCTATACCGTGATATCCATAAGCTTTCCAGAGCTTCAGGACTAGCCCTCGTCGGCATTGTTATCATTGTTGCTTCTGTGCTGAGGGAAGGGCCTCAAGTTCCCCCAGAATTAAAAGGCAGCCCAGTGGGTAAATTCTCATTAATCGCTCCAGGCGTATTCCAGGCAATTGGCGTTATTAGTTTTGCTTTCGGTGGGTGCCAGCACCAATTTACTCCGGTCCCACTTGGTCATGCTTTTTCTAACTTTAACAGTCTGTCATCATAATTCCCTCTTAATTTATGGCAGTCTTCGTACGCCCACACTAGACAGATTTGCAAAAGTGACCCATGTGTCAACATTCCTATCTCTCATTTCTTGTGTAACACTGGCTGTCTCAGCATATCTCGTCTTCACGGACAAAACCCAAGGAAACATATTAAACAACTTCCCACAAGTGAGCATCTACTTTTTTTCTCATAACTTTAATTTGGAACCTTCCCTGATACTTTTTTTTTTTTCTCAGAATGACACCTTGATTAATATTGCACGATTTTCATTTGGACTGAACATTGTTTACGACACTTCCCCTGGAATTATTTGTCTGCAGAGAAGTCAGTCAAAGATAGATTCTTATCTTTGCCTGCCACTGACTTGTCTTAATACCTGTTTTTTTGCAGGTTGTTGAGCAATATTTTTTTTCGCATGAGGGCTTTAGCACTCAACGACATCTATTTTTCACCACCATACTATTATTCTCATCGATGTTTGGTGCGCTATTCTATTTTTATACCTTGGAAAACTAAGAGTTCACCTATTTTTTTCCTCCTTCAGTGGCCTTGGTCACCTGTGATTTGGGTGTCATGCTGGAAATAACAGGAGGGGTATCTGCTACGACTCTGGCCTTCATTTTCCCCGCGGCATGTTACATCAAGCTCGTGGATAAAACACTTCCTTGGTACGGCCGCACAAAGCTGCCCGCAGTGATTTGTGTTGGATTCGGTATCATTGTCATGACCATCTCCCTCTTCATCGCACTTTCAAAATCATGGACGAAAGAAGGATCAGCTAAAATTTGCATGTAACCTAGGTAAGGGACATGGACGGACGGTATATATATAACTTACTCTATATCAGTGGATCGTTTGTATCTATCTATATAATTGGCATGTAACAAAAGCAAAAGTATATCTTCACGGTGTGTTGTCGAGGAGATTCTTTAGACCTGGTATCTCATCGACAGATTCAAGTCTGATGCCTTTTGCTAGACTTTCTTTTGAAGAAAGCGGGGAGACATTTAATTCCTTGTAGTTGTCCCAGAGATGCTCAATGCGTTCGAGAGGACTCTGGTCTGGGTCGCAGCTCTCAGGATCACAGACGAGAACCCAGACGGCGTCATAACCACCCGCTGTTAGAGTATTGTGTTAGTTCAACCTTTCAGAGTGTCTGTAAACCTGGATATACCTCCGGGGACTCCACCACCGATGACGCCTGCTTGTGAAACGCATGTATCAAGTAATTTGGTTTGCTCTTCAGGCTCTATTGGAACCCCAGATAAATCTCCCATCTCCTTCATCTTAGCACGAATATCCTGTGTTTTCGAACCGAGGATTTAAATATTCGAAAAGAAAATGATTGCGTTGCTGTCATGACATACCCGACAAAGCGAATGAGCGGAATAAAAGGCTGCGACGATTGGTTCTTCAGCAGGTGGCTGCCAGGGGTTTGCAGCCCACTTCTCGAGTCTAATTAGTAAAATGACAGCCGAAAGAAAGGAAGCGGCTTAAAAATACCTGAACAGGTTGCAGAGATGACAAATATTTGACGGCACTCTTGTAGTTCTTTTTGTCCTGTTCGTGGAGCTTTGACAAGTGTAGGAGCGTCTGCGCAAGGGACTGATTTAATTGATTGAGATGCACCCAAAGGGCGTTGGCTACGGCAAAGGTAAAGAAAATAATGTGTCAAGAGACAAGGGGGAAAACACTGACCTTGGCTTCTATTATCTTTGCGCCATTTCAAGACCTTTCCAACAAGAGACGGGGTATCGCTACCAGCATCGACATCTGCCAGCATTATTCGGGTGTACGGCGGAAGTTTAAAGTTCCCAATGACGTAGTTCCAGGCGGGATTCGAAGAAGTTAGAGTAGGGAGTAAGGATGACTGTCCAATCAAAAGACTTAATTTGAAAAAAAAAAAAAGAAAAGTCATTGATTTCAAGGGGAGAGCATTACCGAATTATCATCCAACAAATTTTGAATGACCCCAGGGTCAAAACGGGTATAGACATGACTACCGAAAACAGCAGCCGATACGTCGAAGCCGCTTCCAACTTTGCCTTGAGCGACACAGTGGACGAATTGGGCGAGGTTGTGCGCTAAGCGTCGATCATCGCTATCGTCTTCTTCGAGGCTGGTTGTGGGGATGACAAAGAGATGGACCAAGAGGGATGCCGTTAGGGATGTGATAAGCGCTGCCGAGGACCCTAAACCAGTTTTATGAACATCGGATAAATTGACTTGGGTTGGGCAGAAGGGTGCTATGCTGGATAACGACTTGAGAGTTCGAGGTAAACCCAATGACTCAAGCTATGGACCCGATGAGCCACGGATAGAGTAGTTCAAAAGATAAACAAGAACTCGCTTTAGCACGCTGAGAATAAAAGTCATTATCGCCGACGATAGTGATATCGAGGCCATTCGCTAGACATTCCTGGATGGCAGCAAGACCCTTGATTTCGACGGCCAGGGTAAAGGTATGTTGAAGAGCAAGATGAACAAATTTATTCTTGCCGGTACTATCAGAATGCCGAAAACACGAGGGGTTAATATATCTCCAAGGTCATACGATGAGGAGTTACTTTTCCTGGTGTGGTTCGATCACTACATCTGGGTCAAGAGAGACGGAATACAACCACGTCGCCTCGAGGAATTGAGGCGATCTGACACGTATGGTGGCTGGCTTGAGCGAATGTTGATCATAAATCGCGGTGTAGAAGCGAGATGATGTGGATACAACGATGCCGGAGTAAGCTGGGTCGAGTACAAGATAACCACCAGCAATTAGAACCTTTCCTGGGGCTGAGACGACGGTGGTTTGAACCATGGCTTGTATGGGAATATGTCAACAGCCGTGGCATCCTTTTATACCACACCAGTTTCATTTGTCACGGAAAATACGATACTTATAGTAAGTTAAGCATACAAGCATATACGCATCGCTATCTACCGCCTCGCTTAAACCAAGCTTTTTGTTGCCCGCATGTTGCGTTCGTGCACCCAGGACATCGGAGACCGAATTGATTGCTAACAGGTCCCTTGCCCGCGGCACAGTCCCGGAGATGTAGAGTAGCAATATCAGCTAACGCTCGAATAAACACAGAGGATTCATTTAAGGAGGCTGCTCGGTGAGCTTCGATCCCATGCTAATTATTGCTCATCAAATCCTGGAACAGGGGATGGTGCCACGAAGAAGGAAATAACTTGCCTCTTTTGCCTCCTTTATATACTCCAGGTCAAGTTCATAGAGCGTCTCGATGTGGTCACTGGTGAATGCGATGGGAACCAAGACAACCTGCTTCTTTCCTAAACGTGCAAGACCTTTCAGAGCTTCGCCAGTTTGCATGCCCATCCAAGCTGAAGGCCCCACTTGCGATTGCCACACCAATCGGTAGGGATTTGAATGACCTAATCTTTGCATGACGGCAGCAACAGAGGCGGACACTTCCAAAACATAAGGATCTCCGCGGTTCACAACCGACATTGGTAAAGAATGTGCCGAAAAGAGCAACACGGTCTCAGCGCGCCTATCAGCCGGAAAGTTTGATAATGCCGCTTCGATATTTTGAGCAACCGCCTACGGACGAAATTGAGATAAAATGACAGAAATGAAATATCGGTTGCATGAATATATACCTCAATAAAACCCGGATGAGTACCCCAACGGTCAATCACACTCCATTCTATATCACCAATGCCACCCGCCTTGCCTTGTCTATATAACTCGTTCAAACTACTTCCCGTTGTACTACAACTGTACTGAGGATATTGAGTAAATGCAATGGCCCGCTTGACGCCGTCCGCCTGCATCTGCTTTGCGGCCGCCTCTGTGAGAGGCCGAGCATACCGGAACGCAACATACGCTTTGTGAGGGGCTGTTTCCGGATGAAGCTCGTCAAGAAGCTGAGCCATTCCGTCACCTTGGAGTTGGGTATAATGAAGGATCGGAGAACCACCACCAATTTCGGCATACTGCTTTTCGATCTGCGGTGTACGCCGACGGGCAATGATCGGTGCGAGAAACCGTTGGAAAGGTAAGGGAATAAGGTCGCCGTCCATGAAGAGATTTTTAAGGAAGTCATGTGTCTCTTGAACCTGAAATTGAGGTGCTCAAGGACGAACACCGAACAACTAAAGTCAATAAACTAACGGTTGAGGGACCACCCATGTTCAACATGACGACGGCTACGAAGACTCATTCTGAGGAGAAAATAAGATATAGTTCAGCGATAGTCTGACCTGTAGGACTGAGACAAACGTACGTGAGATATGTGAACTAATAATTGGATAAAATATCCAAATCACCTTTTTACGGTGGCATGAGAGGCAAGAGAGAGTGCACGGGAGACGAGAAGAGACATTTCTCAAGTTTACAGCTGCTAAAGTAGGTTATTTATTGGGATTGGTCATATATTCTCACGACTGCCTTCCACGCTTTCACAGGAGTTGTGACACCTCCATGCGAACTGTTAACGTACTCACTTGGTGTGTCAGCATGAGAGCCAAAGGCATTGGCTGGGAACCGGTACTGAATATATATATAGAAAAGCACTGTGGTAGATACAAGCATAATGTAGCAGAGGCCAGTTGGGTGAAAGCGCCAAGCGCTTCCCAACCCGAGTAGCTATCAACCGAGTGTAGGGAAAAGACGAGCTACGAGGGTGGGATGGGAATATGCAGACTACTATCGATGGTTTGGTTAGGTGCTTATCGGGTTAGAAAAGTGCGAGGGGAAGAGAGATGAGTCTGTGCACTACAGAGAGTGGTGGGTGCGTGAAAAGAACGAATGCGCGAAAGTCTTGCGAGTGAACGGTGAGGGTGCAGCGTGTGACGCTGTGACACTGCACGTTCACTCAAAGACTTAACTTTTAACTATTACGACCCAATTATCCAATTATAAGAATATATCATTCAAGATAGTGTTACAATGGAGCCTTATGCTATGTGCAGAAAGTCTTAGGCGATCTGATGTAAAATAGATGGAGAAAAAGTAACTAACATTGTCAGATACTCTCAGCTCGTCCTATGAGGTTTCTTCTTCTTTGAAGGTTTTGGGATTTCAACAGCTCGCTGGCATACAGGACACCGTCCGGACACATCAATGAGCCAAGGATCCAAACATGTTTTCTCAGATTCCAGCACTGTCAATACACCTGCAAACCACAAGTGAAAGGGACATACATGAAATACGTGACTGCAAGCCAGGAGTCTTAGAGGCTGAACACCGTCTCCTGCATCTATCAACTTGAGTTTTTCTTGATCTTCTTCTCCACTTGGAATATTGCTGCTAATAATATCATCAGTTGTTTCATGTTCCGGTCCTGTTGGATTCGAGCTTCCTTCAGCAGATATTTCTTTCCTTTTAGGCTCCTCAAAGTCCATCAAACAAATCGCACAGGCTGCACGGTTCCCTTCGAGTGTAACGAACGGATGTTCGCCCATTTCCCAATGCGCCTCCCATGAATTAGGCCCTTCCACATCGACAGTTCCATCATTCTTTTCTTCGGGAGCGGTTTGAGAAGTGGAATTCTTCTTGTTTCGGAAACTTCTCAAGAACTTGAAGCGAGGTTGAGGAGGGTTTGTCATGGAAGTTATTTTCGGGGGATAGGTGTGAGGTATTGTGAAAGTAGATTTTACACCTTCTGGTGGTGGTGGAATATATATGACGAGTGGGATACGTTCGACCACCGTTTTCGGTAGCTTGCCTATTTCTGGGTTGATCATATTGGGATGTTGCAAGGGGTGACGACCAATGCAAATTAAAAATATATTCCAAAATATCTGGTGCGCAGATTAGCAGAGCATAGTAGTTTTCAAGGACTTTAGGACTTACAAACAAGATGGGGGCAAGGATAAGGACAACGAAACCAAGTAACACAACTTCTAAAACCATGATATACATTGTGCACAAGATACCGAAGACGAGCCACCAGAGGTGAGGTGAAGAATGCCGACAAGTATTAGTTGATGTATATTCGAGTATATGGGCTGTCAAAAACCAACTCAGAGTCATTAACGAGGAAAGGAGCGTGAGTCTTGAAATCAAGGTCAGAGAAAGGAAATGTCAATAAGTGTATTAAATTCACCGAGAATGTAATAGGTTATGACGCTGAATGGGGATCTCTGGCGGAGTGGCCGAGGCACTGTTTTGTCCTGAGACAGGATTAATAGCTGCTGTTGAATTTGTCACTCCTGCCTCTGTCTCAATGGGTGGGGGATGTCTAAATATTGAGGTTATTAGAACATGAACAGCAAATTTGGGATAGGATAATGACATACTGAGCACGGTCGCGGCGGAAATCCCAGTACGCTAGACTTGAAGTCAAGACAACTCTTATTACCCAGATAGACGCCAAAACGCCAAGAGGACGTTCACACGCAGTCCACTCGCTCAATTTGGGATCAGAACGACTCCTGAAATGGGTTCCTGTCAGAATCAGCATAGTAGTGATGACTACGAACTATATGCCCAAGTTTTAGATTGATAGAAGGGAATATGAATCTGGAGCGGACCTGCGCGAAACCCCAAGTGACACTCCAAATCAATGATACCAGCGCCTTGCGCGCCCTTGTAGCTCTCCGTCCCAGACCAAGATATGTCAATACCCTTACGTGAAGTGCCGTATTGTGCGGCTGTGGTGGAGAGTCTTGATGACTGGAGGCAGTAGTTTGCGTAGGCAACGTTGGGAGTGAGGGGGTGTCTAGTTGCAGTGGAGGCAATGATGATGTAGTCGTTGGAACAACTGGGGTGCTAGCGGGTATGGTTCTGGGAGCCTCATCAATATCGAAATCATAAGGCTCTGATGTACTCTCGGAGGCTCGTAAGGATGAGTGAATGTGAGCCCTTTCTGGTCGACGAGGCAGATCACCGACTGAGCGAACCCGGCGAATGGCTCCATCTTGAGCTTCTGATACAGACATGGAGTCAAGTCCTCCTTAAGTAGTGTGCGGATCAGACCTGTGTCTATCGTGTTAGTAATAATTTGAACGAGGCCACCCTCTGTGACAGGCCTCAGGAAACGACTTTTGAAATGGATGATGATGACTCGGGCGAGTATTGACCGTTCTACCACACATAGCGTGACTTGATTAACGTTGGGTATGCGTCACACAGGTATAGAAACTACTGTTCTACATATAAATCAGTTGGAGCTCTTCCATTCGTCCCATAAATTTCCTAAAGATTTTCCGACCGCATCAACAGCTATATTCAGAGAACGACTTAGAACAATAGTAAAAGTATATGAAAATGCTTTTATTACTCACCAACCTCAATGCAATCTCTCTCCTCTACATTAACAACAGACTGCAGAAGCTTCCGACCTCGCCATCGGTCGGTGTGGAACCTAGAAACACTCGATTTGAGGAAATCTCGGTATGCCTGACCGCGGACTATGGTTTTTGCAAACATAAAAAATCCCTGCACTGCTTCCCATGTCATGTCTTGTGGCGAATTTTTGAATGGAGATTGAAGAGTAGGCCAAGGAATATCATGAAAACTGAGTGGATTCGTTTCGGAAAACTTTGTCTCGTCGAAATATTGGCAGACAAGCCTATATCGTTCAAGGGCTCGATAAGTGGTCCAGGCACCGCTGTTCCATTGATCATAGCGCGTTCGTCGCTCTCGATCCAGCCTTTCCCGTTCCCGGTAATTTGATTCTTCCCGTCTCCCGTTTTGATCTTGCTCTTGTCGGAGTCGGGCCTCGTCGGTTTGTTTCTGTCGTTGTTGAGCCCTTCGATTTTCAGATTTGGCTCTCTGTTCTTCTTCCTGTGCTCGCTCACGCGCCTCGCGTTTTTTTTTCGCGGCATCCCATAGTGGACGATCTGCTTCCAGATCCGCCATTTTCTGGAGTGACTCGACAAGGCGAGCAGCATCGTCAGCGTCAGCGTCAACTCCAGCATTGTCGTGATCAGCATTGTCGGCGTTTTGGGAGTTCTCCATAAACCCATCTTCCTCCCGGATGTCAGGGAACTCACGATAATCTGTCGTTAAGTGACCATCATAAATGGTTTCGATTTATAATAAGAAATAGGCTGAAGCCTCACCGTTATTATATAAGTGTGCTTGAGGAAATTCTGATAACACCTCGTTCGTAAATCGACGCTCGCGTTGTTGCTTTCTGAATTCTTTTTCTTGCTCTCTCCTCTCCCGCTTCTTTCTTTCACGCTCTGTGCGCTTCGCTTCCAACACACGGATCTGAGAGGATGGGGAAAGCGTTCGCGCACGCTTTTTGATTTTTGGTGTATATGTTTTCGTATTGCGGTTGAGAGCATCTTCTTCAAAATAGGTATTTTCCTCTTCTTCAGGGGGGCGCAATGACTGGAAAGAAATATCGGCTGTTATAAATTGTTATTCCATGGGAGTGGTTATTGAGGTGGTTGATGGGGTACCACACCTTTTCTTTTCGGCTTTGGTTGAATCGGTACGGGCTTAGTTTCAAAGTTAAAATCCAGATTCCTTGTTGTTCGTGGTGACTTCCGACGAGGGCGACGAGGTGCAGGTTTCTGATTACAATTGTTGTCATCATCTATAATCATCCGTTCGCTTTCATCAACATCACTTTGAAAAGGGGTAGACCTCCGTGATTCTGGTTGTAGCTTTGGCGTATAAGAGGGTAAGGAAGGTGAAATTGTTCGATGTTTGTTGATATGACGGAAAGGAAGAGTCGTTGCGGGCTCCATCGGTTTCAAATTTATGACGCTCAAGGCAGGAAAAGCCTTCACGCAACATTGATAGTTGGGATCCAGTTTGTAGATATCCCATTGTTCTTGAGAACATTCACATAATTGACTATAAGTACCATGAGTCCATCGGTTGCAGTAAAATTCTGCCACAACACTCACCCGCAAATTTTGATCAGTCTTGGAAAAGTGCCTTCTTCTTCTACGTATTGTTCCCTGACAGCGTTGGGTACGAAACGCCAAAAATTCCCTCTGCCAGGGATCGTTTCAATGACAATGCGTTTCGATCTACAACGTTCAGTATAATCATCATATAGGGATAAGTTGCCAAAATCTGGGATTTGTTCGGAAGTAGCTGCACGAGGTTCATAGGACGCAAAAGATAGAACTGAAGATCGTGTTTGGAGGATCCGCGAAGGTTGGGTTGGATCAAGGACGCCAGGGAAGGTGCCACTTACATGGCGAACAGACTGGGGGCCATCTTTTGGTTTTTCGTATGAAGCACGACGGACCATGAGCGAGCAATTTTAAAAAGAGCGCTAAACTGACCTTGTGGGTTCATTTATTATATATCTCACAGCCTTGTACTCAATCCACCACTGTCTTTTGGTTGAGGTGCAACTGCAAGCAATGCGAATTGCAGTAACCAGTTGCAATTGCCCACGTGATCGCGACTTGGCAAAAAAAGACAAAGAGCTCATTGTTTCTTCCGCTCAAGTTGCTTCGTCACCATGGAGATAGAAGGTTTCCAAGACTTGGGACATTTTTCCAAGAGGAGCATTCTGCAACTAGTTGTCAAGGCCAAAGAACAAGGATTCAAGCGATAGACTATGTTACGTAACTCATTACGAGTATTTGGGTCAGGTGATCTCCCCGAGTCATTAATTTAATGTTCTGACTTAATCTTCAGCTTATCTGACTCGTCCAATAAACGGTTATAAATACTGCAACTGGTGGGACCATATCGGTCACATATCTAGAATGACGACCCTTCGGACATTTCAAACCGAGATACACGAGATACACAATCGTGAGGTTTCTAAACAGCGCGCACAGCTCAACACCGACAAGGAGAAGGAGACTCGGAAGCATACGGGCTTGAAAGGAAAGGCAAAAGAAACTCTAGCTGCATCAGGTGTTCAGGCTCAGACTGAGTCCGACGGATGCCAGACGGAATCCGGTAGCGGTGGTTTGCAACTACAAGAAATTGAGGAAAAAATCTTGGTGCGTCGTGATCATCGGCTGTGACCGTGAGCTCAAAGCTTGGTCCAATCTTAGACATCACTGCTTTCTAGCAATGCCTCCGATCACAATTTTGCGCGCGACCAGATTGCTGGCCTACTCACACAGCATAACGGAGAGTATGTGCTACGAATAGGCAGGCAACCTCCACATGACGCATTATTCGCTGGGGACCTGACCGACGAATGTCCTGGTTGGTCTGGTATCTGTCGTTCCAACGATGACATCGAAGTTATCCGCCAACAAGTTACGAAAACTGTAGAGGAAGTCGGCGGAAAGGTACGATTTTTATCTCGTTCTTTACTCTACCAGGCCTAAATGACACGTTGGAAGACGTCTGTCTTATTTGAAGCTAAGCTAGGTCATCCTCGGACGACTTTGCTATTACGTTTGCCACCCCCAAATGTCTCTCTCACTCCGGAGGTTCGTTGCGCCGTGGTTGGCAATGTGGACAGTGGGAAATCAACAACATTAGGTGTTCTGACACGGGGTATTTACTATCCCACGTTAACTTCACCATCGACACTGATTTCTGCTATAAGGCTCGCTTGATGATGGAAGGGGGAGAGCCCGCGTCGGTTTATTTCGACATAAGCATGAGGTGGAGACAGGCCGAACATCCAGTGTTGGGATGGAGGTATGTGCGATACTTTGATACGCAATCATGTGGTCATAACAAGGCGCGGGTAAGATCTTAGGCTTTGATACATTGGGAACTCCTATATTACCTAGCACGGTGAAATCTTCTGACCCAGATGTAATAAGACGAGAGAAGATAGGTTGGGAGGAGATAGCTATGCAAGCAGCTAAGATTGTATCTTTCATTGGTGGGGTATTGTTCTATGGAAGGTTCATTTAACTAACCCGAGTAAATAGATTTGGCTGGCCATGAACGATATCTGAAAACGACATTGTACGGCCTTACATCTGGCGCGCCTTCTTGCGTCATTTTAATGGTAGGGGCGAACGCTGGATTGATTGGCATGTCAAAAGAGCATCTTGCTATCGCCTTGGCACTGAGCGTACCTGTTGTGGTTTGCATAACGAAAGTTAGTCCACTTCATTCGTTCCAATGCTTGCGTTTAGCCTATTCTACCATAGATTGATATGACCCCATCAAATGTTCTTGAACAAACTATCAAACAAGTGGATAAGATTTTGAGAAGCCCAGGATGTCGGTGGGTCATTTTGTGCCATGACAATCCATTTCTATCTGATGGTAGTCCTTTGTAGGAAAACACCAGTCTTCATCAAGTCACTCGAAACGGCAGTTGAGATAGCGAAAGCGTTTGGGACTGATCGGCGAGTCTCCCGCCTCCAATTTTTGGCTTCTGACACTAATCTCGGTAAATCATAGACTATGTCCTATCTTCCAAATATCCAATGTTACTGGCCAAGGACTTGACTTTGTGAGATTGATCACATTTATATGCAATGTGATCTTACTCTCCTTCAGGTCCGAACATTCCTCAACCTACTTCCATCTAGTGAGGCAGACGCCGATAAATTTGCTTTGAACCAACCATTAGAAGTAGGTGCGAGTTGGTTCAGGTTGAATGCATGCATACTTATGTATTGGGCAGTATTCTATCACTGAAGTTTGGTCTGTTCCGTATGTTGGCACGGTGGTTAATGGAATTATGAACGCTGGAAGTATAAAAGCTGGGGATGCCGTTCTACTGGGTCCAGATTCAAACGGAAATTACCAGACGGTTGTGGTTAGAAGTATGCAACGAAAGAGGTAGATCTAGTTCATTTTGACTTGGCTCTAGGTTCTGGATAACCTTAAACCCACATTCTTTCCAGAGCAAACGTGACGACTGCAGAAGCTGGGCAATGCGTTTCTTTGGCTTTAAAGCGCATACGGCGTGCAGCGGTACGCAAAGGCATGGTTCTGGTGAACAAAACGGACGTCCCTCCACGAGGTGGGCACTTATCGTGGGGAAATGATTTCTAATGATTCATAGCCGTTATTTTTGCAGCTATTCGGAGGTTCGAAGGCCAAGTCTTGATCTTGTAGTGAGTAATCGAGCCACGAGGCCCTGAGTAAAAATGTGATCATTTTCCTTACAGCCACAACACGACGTTGCAGAAAAACTACCAGGTGAGACGCGGGCTGAGTCTCCGAGGAAATGGAGCTAAATGCTGATTTTCACGTGTTCCAGGCCATGTTGCATTGTGGAGTGATTTGTTTTCTGTTGTCACCCTGAACGGCACTAACCGAGTGTCATATCAAGGCTATACGCCAGACAGTTCGAATAGTAGGGATGGACCACCCCCAGGGAGTGCTTCGAACGGGGGATCGAGCGAGTGTGCAGTTTGAGTTCATCTCCCACCCAGAGTTTGTGAAAGAAGGTATGAAGCTTTTGTTTCGGGAAGGGAAGACGAAGGTAAGTTTATTTGATATTCATTTTTTTTTTAAGCGAATGATAAACGGAGATTATATAATTAGGGACTAGGGGTGATAACGAAATTATTGTAAAACCAATTGTAATTTACCTAAAAGAGTGGAGTAGTTATTTATAACGCGAGTCTCCTATTACGTGCTTGCGCTAGCCCTCAACACCTCCTTCTCTTCCTACCCTTCATGGACCCAATAATTCAAAAGCTCAACAGAGACTCAGATCATTGGAGTACTCTTGTATGTTTACCCTTTATCTTTTTTTTCTTTCTTCTGACAACCCTTACAGTCGAGCTTTGATTCCACCCCTTATCCTGTCGGAGCTCGCTCAAGCCTTGCTACCATCACCTCAAAGGTCAACTCTTCTCTCCCTCGAAAGAACTTCTCTCTTATCTTCTTCTAGTTCACATTCTCTCCTGACCCCCGGGAATGGGGCTCTGCACTTTCTCCGGACCTCGTCGAGTCCGACGATGAGCTATATACACCACCGGCCAAAGAACAAGAGTCACCAGCAGGATTCACAAGTCCATTCTCGCTAAGAGGTATTGGAAACGTATCATGTCTTATCATTATCTGTGTTGCTATTCTGGTGTTATTGTGAGCTACTGTCTACTCTGCTAATTGTCGTGTCAGCCATCTTCACATCTGGATAGCGTTGGTTATCCCGTTATATCTTACTACAGGAGTCTAAGGACATCAACGCGTGGTGGATTTAATCTAGGTGGTGCTAATGCGACAGGTCAAATACCAAAGTTCATCGGCAATTTCGGTCTCATCGATCAAGATACACCTAAATCGGCGTATACCAAAACATCATGGGCAGACGGGAAGACTGAGATGCGCCTAGTATTCTCTGACGAATTTAATACTGATGGTCGTTCCTTCTACCCTGGTGACGATCCTTACTGGGAAGCGGTCGATCTACACTACTGGGTATACTACATTACTTGGTGTTTTTTTTCCCTGGTCGCTGATCTATGTACACCTAGGCCACAAACAATCTTGAATGGTATGATCCAGAAGCTGTCACCACTCAGGGTGGTTCGTTAGTTATCACTCTTTCCCAGAAGGAAACGCATAATTTGAATTATGAAGGCGGTATGTTCAAGTTTATCCATCCACATATTCCAGCGTCACTCACCCTCGATGCAGGTTTAATATCAACCTGGTTGGTTTCTAAATGCCTATCGCTGGGCTCGCAGCCTATCGTTTTCACTTTCATATAGGAACAAATTCTGTTTCACAGGCGGTTACGTCGAAACTTCAGTCCAACTTCCAGGTGCCAGTAACGTGCTTGGTCTCTGGCCTGCGGTTTGGACTATGGGAAATCTGGGACGGGCGGGCTATGGTGCATCTCTTGATGGCGTTGTACGTGACTTATGATTCCGTTCCTTAGGCTTCTCATAACATGTGAACAAAAAAAAAACAAAAAAAAGTGGCCGTATTCATATGATACCTGTGATATAGGGACAGTCGCTAATCAAACTATCAGTGGCCAACCTGTGGCGGCCACTGTAGATGGTGATGCAGGAAAGGGAGGCATCCTATCCTACCTGCCGGGTCAACGGTGGTCTCGATGTACCTGTGCAGGCGAAAGCCATCCAGGACCAAAACACAAAGACGGGACCTTTGTGGGAAGAGCAGCCCCTGAAATCGACGTCTTCGAAGCTCAAGTGGGGAGACCTGACCTTGTTTTGAAGAATGGGACAACTAATCGCTTTTGAAGATTAATGAATATACACTCATCGCTCAGGTTTCTCAATCTGCTCAATGGGCTGTAAGCATGTCTTGCTGATCATTAGACTGGCCAATTGACGCCTTTTTTCGTTGTTGCAGCCATTCAATAGAGCCTATATCTGGTCGAACACATCGGATAACTTTATTGTCCCCAATTCGGGCATTTCTCAGCTGAATACATTCACTGGAAGTGTAACTCAGCAGGCTACTTCTGTCGTCACCAACACCAATACCAGTTGTTATGAACTAGGCGGGGGCGGCTATTCTTTGTACGGCTTCGAGGTGCTTTTACCTGACTGCTTACGCTGTTGCAACTCTGACTTCTTTCGCAGTATAAACCAGGTATTTGGATTTGCAAACCATCGAGATATTGATCTGAGCTCGAGCTTATTTTTCCCTGTTCTTCTACCAGGGTTCGATCATGGTGTACGTCTATTTGTGTAAGTTGGCGAATTGAATTCAATCCTTTCTTTCATCCAGTACATCACATGGATTTCAAGTAATCAAATAGCCTGGACTCTCAAAGCTGCGGGTCTGGGATCTGACTCTAGTGTTCAGATTTCCCCCAGGCCTATAGCTCAAGAACCTATGGTATGTGTGCTCTTGAGCAGATATTGCAAGGTCATGCTGATTTTCGCGTCTTAGTACCTTATTGCAAATCTTGGGATGTCAAGAAATTTTGGACCCGTTGATCTCGACCATCTGATTTTCCCTGTACACATGCGAATTGACTACATCAGAGTCTATCAACCAATAAACGCGATCAATATTGGTTGCAACCCAAAAGATTTCCCCACTGAAGCTTATATCAATCGGTGGGTTACTTGGTTACGTATTTGATTTTTTGAAAAAAATAATAATGACGCCCGATTCTCTTAGATACATAGATGCTTATACCAATCCGAATTTGACAACGTGGGTGAACGATTATCAACAACCTTGGCCGAAAAATTCATTCCTGGGACAATGCTAATACTTAGAACGAATCTACTATAGTCGTTTTGCATATGTACTTTGGATATTATCGATATTTAGAATTAGTTAATTAGAGCCTATATACACACATAACGGACATTTACAAACCTCGAATCCGTGCTGTAGGCAGGGCGAAGTGGAGCTGTGCCTTCGGCAGGGGTTCGTGGCTTAAAAAATACACATTTTAAAATTACTAGTAGTTGACTGTGACGTAAGCACATGTCTTCATACCAACCTGTCCCCACATCAGAGCGGCTCCCTACTGCTAAGCATCCTCATCGTACGCGTATTCTGGTTGCCCTTGTTTCCATAGTCGCCTTCATATTCTACTGGGTTAGTCGGCATCCATCTCCAACAATGTCTTATGACGGGAAATATAGTATTGGATAGTAGGTCAAAGCCATACGTAATAAATTGCCAACCCCTAACTTGTTTGCTATCAGCTTCGTCAATTGGTATTTTCCTGCTCAACATTCTCAGCGCCATCTAACTTGAATCCTAGGGGTATCTACGGACGAAAGTTCCCTCCAAGTTTGATTCCCGTCAATGACCTCACGTAACGCTTTTGACTCCAATTCAAGGAACATTGAGCTGATTCTTTCTTGTCAGCCATATTCTATATGCTTTCGCCAATGTCAGAGCTGACAGCGGCGAGGTGTTCCTATCTGACGTATGGGCCGACCAAGATATCCATTACCCCGGCGATTCGTGGAATGATGTCGGTACCAACCTCTATGGCAACTTCAAGGCAATTTATAATCTCAAAAAACAAAACCGCCATTTGAAAGTGCTTCTTAGCATTGGTGGATGGACTTATTCACCTTCGTTCCATCCGGTCGTTGTCAATCCGACCTTTAGAGCAAGATTTGTACAGAGCTCTATCAAAATTTTGGAGGATTATGGATTGGACGGACTTGATGTGGACTATGAGTATCCTACGAACGATAGTCAAGCTCGTGGTTATGTTGAATTATTGAAGGAGATGAGGATTGAATTAGACGAGCGCTCGCAGAAGAACGGCAATGGATGTAAATTCCTCCTTTCCGTAAGGCATTTGTTACTTTTTATTTCATTGTTGGAGAGATTGGCTAACCCTAGTTCAATGTCAGATTGCTGCACCTTGTGGACCGGATAATTACAAGAAATTACATGTCGCTGCGATGGACAAATCTTTGGATTTCTGGAATCTTATGGCTTATGATTTTGGTACGTCTGAACAACACACTCTCCACTCCAGAAACATGAATGACGTCAATATGTACGTAAGCTGGCTCATGGGATAGCATCGCAAATCACCAGGCAAATCTTCACGGCGGACCTCTCAGCGCTTCCGCGGCTGTTAATTGGTACATAAATGCTGGCGTACCACGAGACAAGGTCGTTCTCGGCATGCCTTTATACGGCAGGTCGTTCTTGAATACTCAAGGGCCTGGATCACCATTCTCTGGTATCGGCCAAGGAACTTGGGAGTCTGGCGTGTACGATTATCGTGTATTACCCTTACCTGACTCAACCGTACACCTCGACCACAACGCGGCGGGTAGTTGGACATTCGATGCGTCTCGACGAGAGATGATCAGCTTTGACAATGAGGAGGTTGCCAGAGTGAAAGGCGAATATATTAGCAGGGAAGGATTGGGAGGAAGTATGTTTTGGGAGCTGAGTGGAGATAAGGGTTCCTCGAGGGAAGGGATGGAAGGTGGGCCAGGCAAAGAAGCACAACCTGGCCGGAGTCTGGTGACCGTTGTCAAGGACGCGATGGGAGGCTTGGAAAGGAGCAGCAATTGGCTCTCATATAATGAGAGCAAGTTTGACAACATGAGGAAAGGGATGTCATCATGAAAGATAAAGACTTTGGACATTTCAATAGTATAATACGTGTCATCTGCGTGTGTAGTGCACAAGTGTAATGAGTCACGCAAGTGGCCGATATGCACGGTTACCAGCTGCCCATCGGTGGCCCGCATCAGCGGCAACACCTGTCCATAACACACTGAAAGAGATCATGATGCTCAAGATCCACGTTATTGTATGGAGGACGTATGCAATTCCTAGGGTGCGGGGAGAAATGGATATCAATGAGGCGGCGAACGGCCGCATGTAGAACTCACCTGGGCGTGCCTGGTTAAAGGATGGGTATTTTGAATTGTAGTACATTTCTGTAATGAGTGCAAATGTTGATATTTGGCAGACGGCTAAGAGGACTATCATAAAAAGACCTGAACAAGTTTATAGAACTGAATAACGTTACCTTGGAATAGTACCAGACCGGACACTGCTCTCCATATCCGCCGTCTTCTCGAATGAGTGGTGACACCAAAAAGGATGGCGACCAACGAAAGAGAAGCAAACCCAATCGCTAATTCATTGATGTATCCCGCACTTACCCAAGCAGCACAGAATGACTTGTTTTCTTTCTCACATTGGTCTGTGACACTGCCCGGGAAGTGACGACATTCGTAGTTCTTGTAGGATACCGTGCCTTTACCATCCCCAGATGGAATTTGAGAGAGAGTTAACTGGCATCGCTTGTGTAAGCCAAATGTGACAGTGACCCTTGTGTAGAGAACTTCATCGTAATGGACAATGAGCCTATATCCGAATAGGTCAATGCGCTCCTAGTAAACGAAAGATGGGTACCAGTCTGGTCGACGGGCAGAAATGATATTCTAAAAGGACGGTTAACAAAAAGCCAGTGGTTTTGTTAGTGGTAGCAAAAACAAAACAAAAAAAAAAACAAACCAGAATAAGTGTTATAGCAACAGCAGCAAAAGTAACGAAATACGATGTTTTCCTCATGGCTGCAGCTGGTTAAGAAGAGTACAACTTGGTTTTTTAAAATTTATTCAATTATTTAAGTAATATATGATACATCATGTCATAATTGAGGGGATTATGCTATATCTTTGATTAGGACACACGTTCACAGCGCAAACCCCGCACCTCAACTGTTCCTGACAAGCCCAAGGAGAGCCCAGGAAGCCTAAAAAGTGCGTCGATGAGGAGCGATAAGGATGCTCCCAAGTCTTGCTAAACCTTTATTTTGAGACTTGAGAAATGCGCAGTATAAATGTGTGTAACAGGTGTAATGATATGTCACTAATGGTCACGCTATGTCTTGTGCACTATGGAAGAGTACCTATCTGCAATCATCTACACATCCAGAAAAGTCAATCATTGCATGCAATTATTACACACAAGGGCTCTCACCGCAAACAAGCTAGGTGCTCGTATAGCTAATACCTGGGGATCCTCGCCAAGGCCCACAAATCTGTCCAACAGTCAGATGCTCTTCGTGGAAGACCTAAAGCGGCATACAACTCACATCGTCGACACACCAGCTTCTATGGCCGAGGACATAGTCATTGCTGTGACGATTTGTCAGCCAGCATATCTCTCGACCAGAAGAGCGGACTTACAACAGACAAGCCCAATCAAGAACGAAAACAAAAGGATAGGTGCAGTATATTGTCCACCCGTATTATAGGAAGGCGCAGTGACTGACGTTTCCTGTGAACGACCGAGAATAACACAGCTAAGTAGGACGCACATCGGATGTAGAGATATGCAAACAAGGAGCATAGTAGTCCGATAGCATAAGAGCCCCACATCAATGCTGGTCAAGGTTAAGTCGGCATGCAGAAATTGAAATCGTGAACTACTCACTCATCCCCACAAGAGAGTCATTGACCAAAGCATCGATGCCTGAAAAAAAAAAACACCATATCAACGATTGGCTAGTCCACTGTAGATGAAAGTACTTACCTCTAGCTTTAAACAACTTCCAGGTGTCTTTGGCAGCTGAAATGTACGGTTTGCCATATAATGCTGTGGAACAATATCGGTCAACGACCTTTTTTTTTTTGTTTTTTTGGCAGATACAGAAAAAGCCATTATACCGATTTCAATGTAAGCATATCTAGAATGACACGTAAATATGGTCAACAAAGAATACCTGAAAACTGCATACCTGTTAAAGTACTCCACAATTCTTTCAAGGAGTCCAATGAAGCATGATGCGCAACACGCCAGGCACGCTTCAACAGCTAAGAGGTCCTACTCTAACCTCTGTTCCACATAGATAAGGATAAGCAGGACTCACGATGACCATCTGCATTTGCATTGTTCCTGGCTGCATTTAAGATCAACCTCAACAGATCTAAGAGAGTAACAATCAAAGAGCCAAATGCAATTGATCCCAAGGAGAAAGTTGATGCACGTCCGAATGCAGATAACGTTGGATGTTTGGGCTGTAGTCATCGGTCAAAACGTTGGAAGTTCGTCTCTTGGTAGTTCGACATACCATTTCACCAAGGTTGCGAGGACCGAAGTAGTACCATGAGCCGAACGGGCCACCAGCGAGCGTCGCGAGCGAAACGTTGGCTATGACTTGTGAAGTCCACAGAAAGGAAAACGTTTCATAGAAGATAAGACCAGCCACTTTGCCAGTGGAACAGCTTGAAGTATCGCAAGCTGAAAAAAATTATATAAACGTAGATTTGATATAATAATTTATCAAACGTACACGGGTTTCCTGGAGTCCACTTCGCGTAACTATTTCCCATTCATATCATGATTAGGCACAAAGGACGCAGACTTACGTCGCTATTACAGTAAATGTGTACCAGCTGTGTATATGATTTAAAAGTCAATATCCATGACGATTCTGTGACACTCACACTGCCAATGCTGCTTGCAGGAATAATGCAATAAAGGCGACAGCGTATACACTGGTATGATGTTTTGTTACGTCCATGACGACTTGGAGAAGTAAAGACGTGAGCGGTATGCGCGACCTGAAGCCAAAGTAGGAAATGACGGAGAGGACAGCCACTATAGTGAATATAATAGCACCCGCTATACCGCAAATGATAATCAGTCACTGATCGTTTTTTTTACCCAAAATCGATAACTCACAGTAATAACTGGTTATCCAGTAATATATGCATATACCGCTGGAGAAGGATGATAAAGGTAAGCTCTCGTGAAACATTGAGAAAGGACAAGATCTACATGTTAAGCAAAATCGTAAGAACCAGGGTGATATGCATAATGATTTTAGTGAACATGCGCGTCAACAAGAGATAAACGACTGAAAGGAACACCGCCATCGCAGTAACAAGAAGAAGCAGATAGACAGTACTCCTGTTGACAGATATATTAAAACGAGAAACTGAGGAGAAAACGGCAAAACCTGTTCAACGTCACTGGACTGCCCGCTTGACCACCCGCTTTACCGAGGCCTCCCCCTAATCCTCCTTGTGATATCCATGCATTTAAGACTATGCCTGACAAGGCGACAAATCCTATAAACTAGAAGAACTGTCACTTTGTGGGGGTAGGTTCTGAGACGGGAAATTCTTACTTGTAACACAAAAAATATGAGAAAAATTGGATCGTTTATTCGGCTTTTCGGCTTGAACCGAGCTCCCTGATCACCGCCACTGTATCTAACGATTGGTCAGGCGGGGAAGTATAATCCTGTTGCCCATAGATAGGGGTGGGACCGGGATGAATGACGGGTTGCTGGTACATATGGGCCTGCCGTATGGCGAGATAGGCAAGTTCTAGGGGAGTCGAACTATAGAAAGTACGGCCCAAACTTTATAGGCTCGTGCACGTGACAAATCGTAACTGAGCTAGAAGTAATTATAAATTTAGAAACAATTGGTTAGAAGCATGATAACCCTAGATAAAGCATATTAGAGCACGTTGCAAAAAAACTCAATATCAGATAGTGTAAAGCAGCAGGGATATGTTGCTGAAGAGCCGGAGAGAAAAAATGCTTTGACTGCTGCCAACAGACCGAAAAGATACTTCTTGTACGTTAGAATCAACCCTCCTTCATTTGGGATGCGAATGGCGAAGAGCACAAGAACCCGACCCGGAAAGGAAGGGGACCTGATACATACATCCAAATGGACCGAAAGCCCTGGTATGTAGACCAAGCAACGCGAATCAATCCAGGACACCAGCACTCAGCCTGTCGCGCCTGAGATAATAATGGGCCCTTGCAGATGCTATCGTCGCTTCTGGCCAAGAGCTTACAGCCTTGAAGTATTCACGTGAAGACGTTTATTCCTTTCCGTCTACTTGAGTTTTAGATAGCCATCGCATCCTATATTGCGTCGACAAAAAAAAAAGGTAAAATAGAAATCCGATGTAAGTGCTTACACATGTTCATCATATATGCTCACGACATCAACCAATCATACAATACTCGCGTAGAGTCCGTTAACGCGGCACTGGTCTCGTAACATCAGGATATATATCTGCAATCATCTACGTATATATCCAGGTGAGTTAGTCGTTATGCATTTAATAGGCACAAACTCGTACCGCAAACAAGTTAGGAGCTCGGATTGCCAACACTTCAGGATCCTCGCCGAGGCCAACGAATCTGTACAAAATTGAAGATCCATTTATGTTGGTCGATATACAACTTACATTGTAGAGACGCCGGCTTCTATTGCTGAGGACGTAGTTGACGCTGTTGCACTGTGTCAGCCAGTAAAAGTTGTCGACTGCAAGATAAAGCATACAACAGAAGAGTCCAACTAAGAAGGAAAACACAAGAATAAGTGCAGTGTATTGTCCGTTCGCATTGTAGGAGGGAGCAGTGACTGTTGTGCCTTGTGAGCAATCGAGGATAAAACACATTCGAATCAGACGCACATCGAAGATAGAGATATGCAAACAAAGCGGACAGCAGTCCGACAACATACCCGCCCCACATCAAGGCTGGCCACAATTCAGTCTGCAATGAATTTAGATTCGTCAAAATTACTTACTCATCCCTACAAGTGAATCGTTGACTAGAGCATCGATGCCTAAAAATGTATGCAGCAGTTGTGTGTCATCTGATATGAAAGTGTTTCCTACCTCTGTCTTTGAACAACTTCCACGTGTCCTTAGCAGCTGCAATATATGGTTTGCCATATAGCGCTGAAAGATTAAGTGAGCGAGATTTTGACCATTAGAAACCTCCCTACCAATTTGAATGTAGGCATATCTGGAATCATCTCACATGAATTTGATGAAACGGAGAAGATATTAAACTACATGCCTGTTGAAGTACTCCACGAGGCTTTCAATGATACCAACGAAACATGAAGCACAGCACGCCAGGCATGCCTCAGCAGCTATTATGCACTAATGTCACGATCTATTCCACATACGATATGATGATGACTCACGATGGCAATCCGCATTTGCGTTATTTTGCGCTGCATGCAAGAGCAACTTCACAAGTTCCAGAAGAGCGACGATCAAAGAACCAAATGCGATGGAGCCCAAGGAATAAAATGATGCACGTCCGAACGCAGATATCGTTGGAAACTTAGGCTGAGACTGCCGTGTTAGAAGACAATAAATAGCCAGCGACAAGCTACCTACCATTTCACCCAAATCGCGAGGACCGAAGTAGTACCAGCATCCGAATGGGCCTCCAGCAAGCGTCGCTAGGGCAACATTGCCGATCACTTGGGAAGTCCACAGGAAGGAGAAGGTTTCGAAGACGATGAGACCAATAGCTTTGGCTGTGGAACAGCTCGAAGTATCGCAAGCTAAGAAATATAAGAGAGTGGCTGCTGAAATGATTGATACAACGCACATGGGTGTCCTGGCGCAAATGTAACATAACTAATCATTTTCATTAATTTCAAAGGGTTGGACTATGAACGTCGACCTACGTCGCAAGTGCGGTTAACGCAAACCACCTGTACGTGGTATTTTAAGTATAGTAATACTGTTTCAGAGATCCAATTGATCACTTACACCCCCAAGGCTGCTTGCAACAATAATGCAACCAAAGCAACAACATATACACTCGTATGAACCTTGGTTATGTCCATGACAACTTGGAGAAGCAAGGATGCAAGTGGTATGCGTGATCTGAAGCCGAGGTAGGAAAGCACAGAAAAGACAGCGATTACGGTGAATGCGATTGCCTCCGCTGCGTAGGTGCGGTCATATGCATGAGGCCGTTTTCTCTGACTAAATAACGAACTCACGGAATAACTTAGATATATACAAAAAGACACATATACCGCTAATGGAGAAGGAAGATTAGATCATGATGCATTCACATTTCAGAAAAAAATAAGACGAACATATTAAGTAGAATGGTCAGAACCAGGGTGATGTGCATGATGACCTTGGTGAATATACGAGCCAACATGAGATAAACGATCGAGAGTAGCACCGAAGCCGCGGTAACGAGAAGTAATAGATAGATAGTACTCCTGTGGGGGGGATTCAGATAGGGACAAGATCAGAGTAAATAATTACAGACCAATTTAATACGAGTAATGGTTGGCCATTCTTACGGCCAATGCCTTGTAGCCTTCCTTGAGAGATCCACATCCGCAAAATTATAACCGACAAGGCAATGCATGCAAGGAGCTAGAGGAATGTATAAGTTGTTGAAAAAATCATGAAAGGGCTGTTATTTCATACTTGCAATACGAAAAGTATGAGAAAGATGATGTCGTTTACTCTCTTTCTTGATTTGAAACGAGAGTCTTCATAAGTAATTTTGACAGCGCCGCCGAACGTCGAGGGGTCTTCGAGGGGAATATAAGGATGTTGGTCGTAGGTAGGTGTGGCCCCGGGATAGGTTACGGGTTGTTGGTGCATGCTGCTTCCACCATAGCGATTGCAACGATTTATATACGCACGTGATCTATACACAAATCTGATGATACATGCATTGCAATATGAGTATCTATTACACTGCCTAACCGGCTTGCGGTGTGTGATGCTTGAATCTAACAACGATGGCAGTAACATTATCCGTGGTATGATTTTCTAACGCATGTCTTAGCAATGCTTGGCTGGCCCCTTGTGCATCTTCGATATCGCGGACAAGTTCAATAGCGCCCTGATCAGTGATAACATCCCATAGCTAAAACAAAGACGTTGGTGTTTGAACTTTGAAATATGACATAGACCACATACCCCGTCGCAAGCCAAAATTAGAAACTCGTCTTCTTCACATAGCTCAGTTTCTGTTGTGTACGGTTCACCCACAACAAATTCCTTCATTGAAGAATCACCGAGACTCCGCGTTACCGCAAGCACACCGTTCACTCGCCCACTCATAACAAATCCACCGGCATCTGTTATACGCTTCGCCTCTTGTTTATCGGAGCCTTTATGATCGTACGTGAGGCGTACCGCCTTGCCTGCACGGCATAAAACTCCGCGTGCGTCACCTGCATTGGCGCTGTAAAGTACACGCCGTGTATCCGATGGAGGAATGATAACAGGAACCTCTTCTGCGGATATCTGGGATGTTGCAGGAGACGATGAACCTGAGACGGATGACGAAGCTAGCTTGTTTGATCCACCTCCTAGACTTCGTAGGGCCTTTCTAATGCGCCTGCCGCTACTAGATAGTTTATTTTTCACTCTCTCGCTAGATTTGAGTTCGAGATCAGACTTCGATCCGAGACTGGTGGAGGGGGGAAGACTACTTGAGACTCCTTGGACTTCCGAGCTGCTGTCAAGGTTTGGTCCCGACGGGGGAGAGTCAGTGGGCGATGAAGGTGGACTGAGGAAGGGTTGTTGACCACTAGAATCCTCTAAACGCAAGAAAGCGGTCACAGCGGTACAGCCGGAATGAATCTTGCCATCGGATGCTTCGCACATGCGAGAAAGATGTTGATCGACAGTGTGGAAGGATTGATTCAGGACGTCTGGAATGCGAAGAGTTGGAGATGTGTGTATTGCTTCAAGAAGATGCTGCAAAAGATGATGTCAGTGGCACCACAGACAGACGATAGACGGAAGCTACGGACCTCATGAAAATGGGATCCGCACCATTCTGCGGCATGTTTACCAGCATGACCATCGAATACAGCGAAAAAGCCTTGACCTCTAATGGCGTCAAAGTCGACAACGAAGGAATGAGAGTCCTCCATCGTGCGACGAGTACCTTTGTCTTCCGAAACACCTACACGAAATGTTGGATGATTTGTAGAGTGGCGATTGAGAACCTATACTGGATTATTTATTTATTATATTTTTCGGAGATAAAACGTACGCCATGGGTATCCAAGTCTGCTGCTGTGATAGATTTCGAGCGGGCGTTTGGAGAATCGGAGAACATGATTGTCGTCGTTCAAGGTTGAATCAGCCGGAGTTTTCCGAAGGTGCACAATAGACAATGCCCCATGGGCCACCGAAGATTTGACACACACTAGCAGATGTATCAGAGAATGTTATGATCATCGGGATGGTTCGGAGTTGTCCGATCGTCTCTTCATCTTCTCCATACACAGTGTATGTCTCAGCAATCCGCCGCTTCAAAGCCTTCGCTCCAGGGCGTCAGAATAAAAGCAAGAAAGGGTGCTGTAAAAGCTCAGGCTAAACACGAACCGACCAGTATATAATATCTCTTTTTTGTTTAAATTTAAAAATTCTACTAAGTACATATCAAGTCTTCAGAGATCAACTCTACAAACACCTCGAAACTGTACCAGAAGCTGATTTTGATTCTTTCGCAACAAAGCTCGTCCAAGCAGGTTCTACTCTTGAATTTCTCAAATATGCAGATGCCCTATTCGAGATCATCCTTGTCGGCGGTCTTTTGCAGCCAGGTGGCAGCTTCATCGACGACGGAGCACCAACGTCTCCGTTCACTGTATTCAATGCGAAAGAACCCGCGGAGGTGGACGACATAAAGAAATACGTAGAGGTTCTCAACAAGCTTATCAGGAGGTTCACACCTTTATCACCCACCCACCATCGATCTTAACTTCCCCTTAGATACAAATATCTTCAAAAACCTCTTGAGGAATCGGCACTTCCGACCCTACTCCAATATATTCACCGTTGGGCGCCCGAACAGAAAGACAAGTTATCGATTGCAGTCGGACTCTTGATGTCTCAAGGATTAGCAAATGCTGCTTGTCTCCAAAGTTTATCTAAAGACCACCTGGTCAAAAATGGTCAGTCTTCCATCAACTTTTTCTCTGATAATAAACAACAGCTGTTACAGATGTCGCGGTCAGTGTGATCACTTTCATATTCCGGGCATACCTCGTCGATCAATCCATGGATCACCTTGCCAGCACCTTGAAACGTGGAGGTGTTAAAGATCTTCTTGCCTTTTTCCCGCCCAATAGACGGGAGGGCAAAACATTAGAGGACCATTTCAGGAAAGAAGGCATGCCTCAGGTCGCAGATTGGTGGGCTAAGAAGCAGTATGCTGTTGTGAAAGAAGGCATCATCAAGGAACTCTCCGAGATGCGTGAACGGGAGGATACAACTGAGCAGGTCAATGTTGTTATTTTATGTATAGCGCCCTTGCTTAAACTCTTTTAGATCGTCGCTGCTCTCAAAGCCCATCAAGAAGAGTTCCCAATCCCAGAGAATGAATTGATTCAATGCATCTGGCAGGGTCTCATGGCTTCTGTCGACTGGAGTGCAAGGCCGGACCAGATTGAAGGCCTTGCGCTTCGTGAAGTTACGGTAGATCTATCCGTTTTCCAATTCAAACTCCAATATCTGAAACTTTTAGAAATTTGCCCCTATTCTTGAACCTTTCTGTGACGGTGCCAAAACTCAAGTCGCTTTAATAAATGCAGTGCAGGTTTACTGCTATGAAGATACTCGCATCATCAAGGCATTCCCTCAAATTCTCAAAGCAAGTTTTTTTCTTCTTCGTTTTACTTCTGGTGCAAATAATCTGATGACGCTCCGTATTCAGGTCTTATATAACAAAGACTGCATCTCTGATCAAGCTATTATATACTGGCATCAGAAAGGCTCGAAACCTCAAGGTCGACAGCACTTTTTGAAAGGGACAGAGCCGCTGGTCAAAGTACGCTCCCATTCTTAGTCTAACAAGAACTACAAATTCTTAATAAGTATATATGTACAGTTTTTGCAAGAACAAGAATCAAGCGACGAAGAAGAGTAAATAGTTTTACAAGGATTGCGAATTCTGCTTGTCCCTTCTACACCTTCCTTTTTTTGTCCCCTCCCACGACACAAGAATGAATACACAGCGAAATCAAAGTAGTAGCAGAACCAGAAAGCGGGATGCAAAGAATTAATTCACAAAGGAGGAGACATTCCGAAAATATTGCCCGAAAGTAATCGTTTTACCACGCCTCAGGCATAGGTCCAAAATCGCCTGTCCAACCATTTTTACCCGCCATTTGGAGAAAAATACCATCAGAACCATTCACAGGGAGACCAAGGTCAGTAAGACTCTGCAGATACAAAAAAGTTGAAGATTTGGACTTGAAGAATTATCAAGGCGACAAACCTGTTCTTGCAGCCAAATAGGAATAGCAGAGGGACTGAAGATACTTCGATCGTTGGGCCAGACGAAGCCCAGCTCCTCCATCGTGAACGGTGGCGGCATAGCAGGGTCCTGGAAAGTTGGTGAAACAATCATGTTTTCAGCGAAGGAAGGAGGAGGATTCATTGGCACTGGTGTACTAATGCCGCTTGCTAATCCGACCTTTCTTCGGAGATTGGCCAACATGATTCGCAAAGTTAACGCATATCTGGAATTAACGTGTTAGTCAATGGTATGCGCGCTTTAGCGATATCCTTGCCTTTCGGCGGCTACATCTGAGAGAAGCTGAGCTAGTTGTTCTACTTGCCCAGCTATGGCTGCGATGTCGAGCTCCGTTGGGAACAAGCTAGCCATTTTGAGAAGGAAGAGCGCAGAAAAAGCAGCTGTAACAAGACTATCATGGACTGCGTAACGAAGGGCGGCTCTATAAAAAGCGTTCGACAAAAGACTTCAGTTTATTTTGACGACACCTACCGGTACTCTGAAGAACTGAGGAAAATCGAGAGACAATTGGATGCAGCATCTTTAGCTTGGAAGGCGATTTCGCGTTGGTCGAAGGGCATCTTATCCCAGGCCACTCCACGCAAAGCGACACAGACAAGCCAGAGTTTGGCATAATGTAATTCTCCTGCAAGCACCTTGCGAAGCAGGGAATCTTGGTCCATGGTGCGACCTTATGAAGGATGTGAGCTCGAAAGGCAGATATAGTTTATCATCAAGAACTAACAATGTAATTCATCACAGCCTGACCACCATTTATCCAAGGCATCATTTGCACGGCGAATGAAGGCCAATGCATGATTGTTGACTTGACCGTTCAAAGGGGCCAAGAAATCGTGAATTTGCGCTGGAGGACATTGAGATGGTAAGTGTGAGGATACACAGAAATCTTACTTTTATGAGCAATGAGTTCAACTAGTGAGATGAGCCTAACGTCTGTTGGAGAAGACATTCGGTGCGTGAGAAGCAACCGACAATGGCGGATAGTATTTTCGTCCCTCAAAACGATTGGACGGCCCGTTCCAAGACTCATTCTGCAGAAAGTGTTACGAATTAGAAACATAAACGTACAACAGAAGAAACATACTGATGGTCAAACCAATAGAGACAGAGCCAGATACGAGCTGAAACAACTAATGTGTTGATTGAGCACTATGTCCACCTGATAGAGGAGACACATTACCAAGGTTGCGTTCTTCCTCTTCTGTCCTATGTTTACCACTATCATCGGCGAGCTTTTCGAGTGCACGATGGAGGCCCAGGTCCAATGCCATGCGCATTGCATGGCCACTTGGAAGCCAACCGTTAGTGCTCCAAGCAGCAAGCAAGAGCATTCCTGACAGAAATTTAAACTACGGTCTATGGCACATGTGGAGAGGGAATGCACCTTGGACTGCTTCTTTCCTGACAACAGGCCCAAAAAGGGAGGAGCGAGCAATTCCTTGGGCTTCCTCGAGACATTTGTAGAAAGTGGAACTGAGTGGACCATTGCCGCTACGAATCTTGCCCGCCACGGCTAAGATGGCATCGAAAGTCCAAGGTGATCTTTCCATCAAGCTTTCATAGGTATCATAGGATGGATCGAAAAGCGGAATAAAGAGATGGCATCCTGCAAAAAAGCTACAAGTACAGGTGAAAACAGAGATGGCTAAGGGAGGATGGGTAAATCTACATGTTAAAAAGCTCTCGAGCTTCAGAATCAGTGACCAAGCCCTTTCAACAAGATATATAAGGAATAATTCTTGTATGAGTAATAAAGCAGATCACCTTCTCGACCACGTGGGGGAAAGCATTTCTGGGAATGGGTTCAGCTCGCTTGCGTTTCTTGACTCTGATGTTCCCAGTTAAATTTTGAATTTGAATGTAGGAGAGGGTAGAAAAATGTACCTTGGCGGTTCAGTCGAAGGAGCAGCTGCGGCCTCTGCAGCCGCGTTAGCCAAACCCTGTAAGGCTTCAATGGGTGCATTAAGAGAAGCCCTTGGCAAGGTATCTTCGGATTCGTCATCTGAAGATGGAGCAGTACTCGGAACTATGCCGTAAGATGCGTATTTATGGGGCTATTGAAGGATGAGACTAGTACAATGATGAACAAAAGACGTGGCTGACAGGTGGAGCAAAACCTGGGAGAGGAGGAAATGACCTCATAGCAGGAGCGGGACCGGCGTCAAAACCATTGCGATGGTGTGTTAGAGGGTTACCATCACGATGAGCCTCCATGTGCGGAGGATATAGCTGAGGATGTGGACCGCTACCATTTTGAGTTTGGACTGCTGATAGAATTCTGTCTAGTGAAGACTGCATGCCAATCATCTGGCTTTGCATGACCTGAAAGGACAAGATGATAAGGGTTTGGGAGTGGACTCAAGGAAAGTAGCTTGTAGTACCAAGTATTGGCCCTCAAGTCTTGATAGGCGCCTACGACCGAAAGATAAGAAATGACGATGATGGTATAAGAAAGATAGGGCATACTCGACACTTGCTGTGGACAATCCTTGTACATTTTTTTTCTCTGGCTTTTCGAAAATGCAAGGGGTACCGCTTGCTTGGCATCGACGACAAGGAGCCTGTTGATAAAGAGCCGGGCCGGGAACGGTATTGACGGGCCTCTGTGAGTGGAAATAACGGACAGGAAAGACGGGGGCGTACCTCTCCTTCACATCGGTTTTTGCCTTTCCTGCAGGATGTACAGGCCCGCGCACCTCTCTTGGGAATGTGAGGTTGTTGTTGTTGGGATGATGCAGCCATAGAAAGATCGCCTGAGCCTATTGTTTTCCTCTTCTTTGGGACCGACTCTGAACTATTGGAAAGTGAAGCTGTAGGGCTGTGGGACATGGCTTGTAAGGTGAGTTAGATATACAATTTGTTTTTCAAGAACCCTAAAAGAGCGGCGAAACCATCCGAATTCTCAAGTTCCCGCCCAAAGTTTGACAGCACGTGTCACACTGTCACTTGACCACCATTGTGACAATTAATAAGTACAGTTTATTTTAATTCAAGTCTTCATACTCCTCGTTTATGCAAAGATATTCACGGATGTCACCCACGCTGATCCCGCTCTGCCTTGTAAAATATCCAAGAAGCATCCCGTAGTTATCTGTCCATCTTGCAATTTTGTTCTTGACAGAAAAGAGGACAAACACGAACCAGTCCAGCGGTATGCCGCCTCCCTTCCCAGAAAAGCTGCCCGTTTCAATTCCTCAACCTTGGCTGGATTCGAATCCCCATATGCAGCAAGTTCGGCTTCTAAGGCTGCTTGATCTTTTCTCAGCAGACTCAATTTCTTCAGCGCATTTGATCGCATGTCCTAGATATCGGATTCATTATTATCGTTCATCAACTGCAGTAAAATCATCTCAAACGTGCAGAATTTAATCTTCCCGCCTTTTCGGTCTCTATCGCAGCTTTGAGGGAGCCTATCTGATTTTCATACGTTGCTCGATTCTCTTTGACTCCGTTCAGTCTTGCTTGAACCTATTATTGGTTTAGTAACCGTTCGGTCCAAAATACACAATAAGCCTGCGCTGACTGACCAGGACACCTTGTTGAGATGGGAAACTCCAAAAAACTTGTCATCACGTCAGCATTCCGTTCCATCAGGAACCAAATATAGATGTATGCGCGCGTCCTACAATTTGAGGATCCAATTTTATCTGCTTGCACCATTCCGTCATCTACCAAGGATTGCAGGACCTCTTTGACAGTTTGCGACACTTCCTCATCGACTGGTCAGCAGGTGAGGGTTTTATATATGAAAAAGAAAGACATTACCGATTCCTTTCAGTTTCGGTCCAAGCTTTTCAAGTTCCTTGAGCTAAAGAGTCAATATAATAGGGGTAGCATGGTGGCGCAATTTATATATGACCCTATCATCTAACCTGATAAAAGTCGCGCTATTTTTCGTCGATGATAAGGTCAGTAATGCACGTCAGGGCTAGTTCTCCTACCGTTTCGTGAAATATTTCCAGTAGCTTGACGCGTTTTTCTTCGGTAGATAATCCTCTCGGAGCCTGCAGATAAATAACATATCATATATTGTCAAAATTTCAGACTCACCATTTTGTGCCTAGTATCTGGTGGTATACTGAACGTAAGCCTGTCGTAATGTCACAGCCACACTGGCTCTTTCCGTCTCCGGATTGCTTTGACGAGCGGGCACCACATCCTTTGCAAATGCACGCTAGAGCATTCTTATTGTCAAATTTGAACTACGAGATCAGCTGTTTGTTCTTTCAAATCTTAGCCAACTGTCAAATTATGGTCTGATTTTTCTGAAGGAATTCTTTTCAAGTTCCTTTCAGTTGCCCAACTCAATGGCCTGTTGCACGCAAATCTTAGATATCCACCGACTACATATATATATACCTGCGCTCATGGTTCTTCTGTGTGAACTCTTTCCACACATTAGGTATTTCCTTGCTGCTATTTTACAACGTCCAGCGATCACTGGCAACATGTTAAGCTTCTTTTCTCAGGCGGCTATTTTTTTCATCGTCTTATTCTGCTTGGCATATGTTCGCATTTACCGCGCTACTTCTTATCTTGGTGGTTGTCCGCGGGTAGGCAGGCCTGGTGTCCTCGGATACATAATAGAGGCTTTGAGGTTCACACTAGATTCTGAATCTGTCATACTGGAGGGGAAAGCAAGCTTTTCAAACAAGCCTTTTGTCATTCCGACTTTGGTGGATTATATTAGTGCCCCGTTCTGAATTGATATTTTTAATGATGCCATACAATCTTTTGTAGGCTGGACCATTATTTTTCCTGGGACCAGAGTACCTGGACCGTGTACGCGCTGGTCCTGATGAAGTTGTGCGTCCACACGTCGATCATTTTATCTGATTCCGTAGGATTGACCATCCTTGCCAGTTCAATGAACCTCTTGCTGTTAGCGAAGACCTTCAGTTGCCTTATACGATGGATGCCCACCAGTTGAGCAACCCGTACCAGGCGACTGTGCTGAGAACGGAAGTGAATCGGTCTCTAACCTCTTACATACCCGACATCCTCGACGAATCTATTTTGGCCACGGATGAAATTTTTAAGGCTTCAGAAAAACAAGGTAGATATGTCCTTCGACGACCTCATGGCCCTATTGTGACCTTTTCAATAGGAGTAATATCTTTTCCTGTCTTTGACACCATGACTCGCTTGATCGCACGAATCAGCAATCGAGTGTTATTTGGATTGGGTTTGTGTCGTAATGAACAGTATCTCCTTTCAGTAGTGCGATTTGCAGAGACTGTATGTATCATGGCACCTTTGATACAGTGGAGCCCTTCGTTTCTGCGTCCGTGAGTATTCCATGTATAATTTGTATCCCTCGACACTGATTTCACTTTTTATGCGTCTAGACTAGTATACTTCGTACTTTCAAGGATACTTGGCGGCAAAAAAGCTGCTTTGAAACACATAATCCCTCATCTAGACCAATACATGATAGAGCGCCAAAACATGGATGAGAAGCCTGTAGTTACTCTCTCCTTTACATAGCTGTGCATCCATGCTGATATTCAATATCTGTTTAGCGCCTCGTTTTAGAATCTTTGATTCAAAGTGCTCCATCTCATGAAACTATCCTGGGTCTAGCAATCCGCATGTTAAACATCAATTTTGGAAGCATACACACTTCGTTTGTGTTTTTATTTCAGCTTTCAGTCTAAAGTCAACCGATCTCCGAATCCTCTTAGGTCTATTTTTATGACCCATGTCTTGTTTGAGATTGCCCTGCTATCTCCGGAAAATGTCGAAAGCATGCGGACAGAAATCAGAGAAGCTCTCGAATCAGAAGGCGATTGGAATAAGGCAGCTCTGCTCAAAATGAGGAAGGTCGACTCAGCGTTTCGGGAAGTTGGCCGGTTCTATGGGTTGATGTACTGTGAGTTCTTCGCTCCTCCATTCTTATCTAGTATCCCATTTAAACATTCTGTCAGTCGCTTTAGTTCGATATGCTATGGTTGCTTATGATCTGCAGGATGGTACACATATTCCGCCTGGATCCAAAGTTGCCTTGGACATGAAAGCGATACACTTCAATCCTCAGATATATCCTCATCCTGATTGGTGTGACCTGTTTCGCTTCTCTAAACTTCGTGAGAAGGAGAGCACAGATATCAAATACGGGTTCGGGACCGTGGATTCAAATGTATGTAGGCCTTTTTCCTCCTATCCAGGTGATCAGGATATATTTAGAGCCATTTCTTACCTTCTATCTAGTACCTTTTATTTGGTGCCGGTACGTCAAACACAGAAATTATAAGTTGTGGGAATAGTCGTCATCATGAGGGTTGTAGGTCGTCACGCCTGCGCTGGTCGATTCTTTGTTTCCTTCATTTGTTTTTTTTTTTTTGCTCTTTGATTTGATGATCTGACCAATTTTTTTTCAAATTAGATGGAGCTCAAGATAATGCTATCCCATATCCTTCTCCACTACGACGTCGCTTTACCTTCTGGTATCAAACAGCGAGCGCCGAATTTTATCTTCAATGGGGCTATCGTACCCGATCAGAAAGCACAGCTCATTTTTATACCGAGATCTAGAGACAAACTCTGATACTTGTTCTATACTTTTTGTTCGAGGATCGGCCTACTATCTGTACTTGGTGTCTCGTTGTGTTATTTCCACCTTCTCCTCTCCATTAGTCTTCATGAAATTCCCAAGAACGGGTCATTATTGTAGTTCTAGAAGTGAATTGGTAGATAGCAATGTGCGATACTTAATTAAAAGCGGCGACGCTGGTTTATAGTTTACATTCAGATATGAGGAAAGAAACAGACTGTGTTATATACATGCCCTTGACAATGTAGCATCAACTGTGCAACGAAGAAAGCCAATGAGATACGAGTGAACAAATCAATCCGAAAGAAAAGGATATAAATCCATCAAGAGGAAACGTAAAGACATAAACGTCAACGAAGAAGATCCAGGCGTTGGTCATTCGATGGATAACGGTATGCAACGAAATCGGCATCCTGCTGCACGAGTTCCTCGAGGGCTTTGCGAGAAGTGACAGACATTCTCAAATTAGGATTTGGAGTGTTAATACTGGTGCTGATAGCGCTGTGCCTTGATGCAGAAGTGGCATATCCATTCGTAGTCACATCGTCTTGAGTGTCGTATGGGGAGTATCCAATGGTAGGGAATTGGTGGCCAAGATTTTCTTGCATAGGCTGTTGTTCACGTTTCTCCTGCCTTTTGCCCAGTAAAGAAGACAAGCCAAATCTACTCTTCCGTTTGGTTAAAGGTAATGGAGATGCGGCTCGAATTGGATTCTCTTGAACATGTTCCAGCCTACCAAGCGATCGTCGTGATATCCCGAAGTCATCATATTGGGCTCCAAATGATCGGCGCGCATCAAACTCAACAGGCTTGCTTACAGGCATGGTTTGTGTAGGCAGGTTGGGTCGCGAAGAAGTGCCACCAAATGACTGTCGTCGGACATCCACACTTCTGAAGGGCGCTTGAGGTGGCAAAAAGTCATGGGCAGGACGTGATCCTGGTGGTAGATGACGCGGGTCATATGTATAGAGCGTGCGTGGTCTGAGATCGGATGGGAGGACTGGAGCTGGGGGTTCGCCGGTAGGAAGAGGTGGCAATGATTTCTCTCGAGAAAATGAGATTGCTCTGGCAGTGCCACTATTGTTTAAACTAGGCCAAGGCGAGTTGTTCTTAGTTTGTGAATGTGTTTCGGGCTCCGGCGCGTTTGACTGCATGGATTTCCAAATGACATTCTGGTGCTTGCCAGATGCATCATCTTGTCCGAATCTATGATCTTGTTCATTCGCGTTTCCGTCAATGTTGGTGTTGCCATTGTCAACTATATCAATGTCAGGACAGGGAGGCCGCAATGAGGTTGGAGAGGGCAATATACTTGAGGGGGCGGTGGGTGGTGACATGCCAGTAGAAGATAAGCCAAATTTAGCAGATGTCACTGAAGGTAGCGACGGCGTCGACGCGTGTCGCAAGCCCCCCGAATGAAGGTCAGTTGTACCGCGATCAACAAGGTATGATAAAGGTGGTGGGGGAGCCAAGGGAAGGTCATCATCATTCCCTTCAGTCTTCTGCAATACGCCTTGGGGAGTAGCCTCACCCTTTCCTGACCCAGTTACGATGCGCCAGATTTTAGCAAGTCCTCCTTTTTTCTTCTTGGTTTTGGCTTCGTTAGTAATCTGGGATTGACTGATGTCGCCAAGCTCTGCTGGCGGCCAAATCTGACTACGCCGAGGAGTGTTGAGGTCAATTGGCGAAGCAGTATGATGAGCTCCGTAGGCTTCGCGTTGGAGAGCGACACTATAAAAATGATCAATGGTGGGGTACGAACATCGAAAAAGGGTGGGTGCGTACTGCATATCGACCATGCTTCCCGACATCCCGGACGGAGCAAGACTGTCTTGACTTCGCCAGCCTGCGCTGAGATTTTTTATTCCAAAGAATCTCGTTCGTCGAGGAGACGAGGAACCAAGACTGTGAACATCTGAGAAAGACGCCTGAGAGTATGCATGGGGCAAGTCCGGACGATCAGGAGGGGCAGTCAAAATGCTTGTAGGACGTGCAGAACTGGCCTGTGAGTATCTTGAATAAGGCTTCAAGCCACTTTCTGTCAGAGCGCCGTTGCTCTGAGCGGATATGATGGAAGCGTCCATGACAGAGCTTCTAGACGTCTTTCGCGCCCGTTTTTCCTCCTTTCGTCTACGCTCTCGGGCTTCCTTTTCTTCCTTACGGACGTCAACATGCTCGACAATCATGCCATTTTCAAGCAATGTGATTTCACGAGAGCGTGAGCGGGTATGAGCATGATGATTATTGCTAGGCGTGGTAGGAGATTTGATACGGACACCACCTAGATCATCTGCAGGAGACGAACTGCTACCCATATCGTACGCAGATCGCCTTAACTGTGAATAAGCGTCCCGCATGCGGTTGTCCAATTGCTTTGCCTCTTGCATGGCGCGAGCATGAGCCAGGGCTTCAGCTTGTAAAAGAGTCCTTTGGGATTTAATGTAAGTATTCAGAGTTTGCTGGCGTGAGGCAGGCTCTCGGGGATTCTGTCGGCAAGCATGAGATGAAAGAACAGTCACGAAAGTTGACGCAAACACTCACGATGCTTAACCACAGTTTGACGTTCTGCTCTGTCAAACGTCCACCTTTGATCCTAGGCCGTGAAGCGTCATCGGCTGTGACGATTCCATTTGCCTCATCGTCCAATTCTCTCTGCTTCAATTCCTCAAATGCAGCATCACTGGCTCGTTCCCAAACACCGGGCGAAGTCACATCAACGTCGGCCATGTCCTGATCTCGCATGGCACATTCTACGCAAATCTCCTCTTGCGGAGGTGCAATGGGAGTATAAACTGTTTGAATGGGGTTGGGAGTGTTGGATTGAGTGACATAAGTTGGTTGCTGGGGGTATGCACGATGATTGGGAGCTACGGGTGGTGCATACGTTAAAGAAGCTGACAGTGGGGTAATTGTAGGAAACTGAGGTGTTGTGTTGGTTGGAGGAGAATTTGAAGGGGGTAAAGAAGGATTTCGAGGGGTGGAAGGGAATGTTGGCGATGTGCACTCATTTGGAGAAATGCCTCGTAAAGCTTGCGGTGTACCTGGTCGACTACGACCAATCACTGTATCTTGAATGGATTCGACAAAGGTTGGCCGTGTTTCATTTGATGTCCTCGATGGTGTAGGCTGGTCATTGTTGTCCAGGCTGTATCGTTCGACAACTCGGCGGGAAGATTCCATAGGCAGAGCATATGAGAGAACGTTGCGCTGAGGTTCCTGAGAAGGGTCTGTATTGGACGAGAAGAGGTCTGATTCTAATAATGCCAATCCATTCTGACGTGACGAGGGCCTTTGAGTATATTGTGAATCAGGTTGAATCCGGGGTTCTGGTGCAGCTGGTACCCTTGGAGTTGTAGGAGGTGACTTTTGCGTTTCAAAGCTCGTCCTGTATGACTGGATCCCTGTATTGGCACCCGAGGCGTTCGCTGAGGAAACTGTGGGGTATCGACTGTCCCGAAAATCAAGGTCTGCTAAAAGAGCTCGAGGGTATAACCCATTTGCACTAGGGTTGTTCCTTAGGGTAGCTGTCATGGTTGATATTGAAATGAGTGTCGTCGAACCAGACGGAGCCTTTTTAAAGAGACCGTGTGCAATAATGTACGACCGTCGTTGTCAGGTGCTGTGCCACTTATTATTATTTAAACGCCTTCAACAATTGATATTCAAATGTTCTATCTATGTATCTAGCTACGTTTTCACTTACGGTACCTAACAGTACATCAGTATTTAATCTGAATGGCCCTTACTGCACTTACCATAGTACTCCCTTCCTGCTTCGTCTCATCTTTCGCTGCAACTGAAGCATCCCATACAGCAGGGCTTCGGCGGTTGGCGGACAACCAGGGACATAGATATCAACCGGAACGATGCCTGGAAACTCCGTCAGTCTAACATAGAAAAAGAATAAGAATCCTCATCACTTACGATCACATCCACGAACCACTGAATATGAGTAGTGATAATATCCACCACCATTAGCACATGAACCCATCGAGATGACCCATCCTGGAATAGCATGTTTCAGGAAAAGATATGTAGAGGGAGACTTTTGGTCACATACGTGGCTCTGGCATTTGATCATATACCTTGCGGAGAGCGGGTGCCATCTTATTCGTCAATGTACCAGCAACAATCATAATGTCGCTCTGTCGAGGACTTGCACGAAAAACAACACCAAGTCTGTCTTGATCATATCGAGCAGCGGCCATATGCATCATCTCCACGGCACAGCAAGCAAGGCCTGTATGACCTGATTTAATTCCGAGACGGTCGAGTTTATCGAGACCCTGCTCTTACCGAATGTCATTGGCCACATTGAACCCTGTCTGGCCCAGTTTGTGACTTTGTCAAGTGTAGATAAGACATATTCTACAATAGGTTCAGCATATTTTGAAGACAAAAAAAGTCGAGCAGGTATTAACCAGCTTTATTCTGAGGGGTCGCCAGGCTCAGTTGGTTAGAACCTCGTTGTGCTAGGGTTGTAATAGGTTCAGTTCCATTTGATGTGGGCAGTGTGGTTTGCTGATGATCTGCGACTTGTAAAGGCTGTGATGTATGAAGAGAGCGATTGACTAGGATAGTGAAGAGTGAGGACGCGAGAATGAGGCTGGAATTCCCGAACAGCTCACCGAGTGGTCCAAGAATTGCTCTTCGCCCCACATGGGAAACTAAACAGAGACTATAAGCAAAGAAGAATGACTTTAAACGTACAAAAGGGCTTAACCTGCTGTTCTAATAGCCAAAGACATGGTCATAGAGAGCAACGAGCGTCGATTGGATTAGTGGATCACGTGGTAAATTTCTACCTGTTTGCTTGGCCTCTCTATTCAGTCTCTACCAAACGGTCCAATTAATCCACCGGCCACCTATGTATATCCTTCATAGCAGCGGGGTCGCCCATACTTTGGCAAAAAAGAATGCCTCGCAGTTTGTTGGTATTCTCCTGGATTTATATTACATAAATAGGATCAAATATTCAATACTCATCGCGAGGATGGAAGATCTCGCTTCGAGAGATGCAAAGAGTCTACTCAATATGTACTAATTCGTCTTGTTCATAGAGCTATGTAGGAATACAAATCTATGTCTTATCAATGCCAAGATGATGTAAATAAGGAATGGAAAATCGGACCATTAAAAAATGTCTATGTGTTCACTTTTTCGTTTAACTCTTAAGATGATATCTTGTCTTGAAAATTTGTATGACTGTAGAAAATGCACATCGAAAGGAGAAAGGTGTCAAGGAGTCCCCAGATCTTCGAGCGTCAGTTATTGGAGCGTCTTTGCTGGAGCCAAGGATGTTCCTGGACTTGAGCGATAGTCGCGCGTGTTTCGGGATTAGGGTCCAGACATCGTTTCATCAAGTCCATCGCCTCGTCCGAGATCTTGCCTGCCACTTTTTCGGATAGAAAGATTTTCCCATCCAAAGCATCTCGGACTGAGGGGAATGGCGACACCCCAGCAAGCAAATACGAAAGCAACACTCCTAATGTCCATATTTCGGCGGGAGCAGCCTGATAGCTTTTTTTTAGAAGGATTTCGGAAGAAGCGTACGCTGCTGTTCCATAAAACAATGTGTAAAAAGGCCGAGGTTCAGTTGGATTGACGGCAATGGCACTTCCAAAATCAATCAACTTGACCTGACCATTGAACATCAGCTTTCTCATTCATAGACAGACTTGACCATGGTAACGCACTTTGAGTTTTTTATCAATAACTATATTTTCGTCCTTGATATCCCGATGTGTAATGCCTTGCTTGTCTAGATAATCCACGACATCGATGATTTGAGCAAAAACATAACGAGCTTGAAGTTCAGTTAAGCGTTTGTTCTCGGATTGTTCAATGCATTCGAACAAGTCGTGCGATGCTCGACGCGCAATTCCCGGTCGACAGTCTTGCGATATTGATAATTGTGTATATAATAATTTTGGTAATTTGCTTTCAGAAGCCATTGGGAATGTTTCGCTATCCTCTTGCATAATATCAGGTTTTATTGTTGCAAACATATGAGGCGGTGTGCCAGGTTCTGAGCCAGGCAAGGATGCTTCCGACGTTGAGGGAGACAACAGGGGAGTGGATGGGTAAGAGCATGACGTGGATTTGGGAGCGACTGGTGCCAATTGACAGCTCAGCTTGTGATGTTTATGCCAAGGGGAACCATGCAATTCTTGAACCTAAGACGGCTATCAGGCAGGCGATATTTTAGAAACCTGCCGACGTACGAGGTAGAAGTAGAGTGGGTCTTCAAACAAATCCAGACATTTGACAACATTTTCATGCTGAATGAAGCTCAGCAAGACCACTTCGGTTGGCAGTCGTCCAACGACATCATCTTCCATCCATGCATATTCTGGAACTTTATCCTTGATGATAAATTTGACTGCTACTTCATGACCTTCTGTACGATGATAAGCAGTCATCACGAAACCATACCCCCCTGAGCCGAGCTCGTCCTCAAGCTGATACGTTTGTACAAAATTCTGATTCAGTTGATGCCCTTCTGGAAATTGTGATGAATGTATTCGGGCTTTTGTGTTGTGGTCCATAGCAGTGAGGCTCCTTTGCGAAAAGAGCATCGATGATTTTTTGTTATGCTGAGGGACGTCTCTAAGGTCTTTACGACAGGTTTGAATTCTCCACATGACCTATATTTGGAGAAGAAAAATACCTGCATTGACCTCTATGTCAGGTCGTAGTGTCATTGGCAATGACAACGGCGGGAGGCTTTCGCTGGAATGCCAGACCCGGAGGGGTAAGCCAATCATATCTCTTAGCCAGGGATAGGTGTCAGATGCGGCTCTTTTGCTGCGGTCTTCCGCTCCGTAAAACTCGAAACGCTCAGAGAACAACGCGGAAGTGTGTGCATCGCAGGTCGGATCGATGCAAGGCGACTGCGAAGAGTTACCCTCCGCAAGCGATGAACGCCCGAGGGGAGAACAAGCCATAGGAGAGGGAGTTTGAAGCATTCAAAGTTGAGGCGACTTGGCAGGTAGGTGACTTTTGAGGAGAAGGTGTTTCAACGAGACAAAAGGCGAGTCGAGCGAACAAAAGCTATAGATGAAGGCTGCCGGTCGTAATTTTGTAACAGAAAGAACAAGACGTTCGAGGGTGTCGTTAACAAACGGAATGTCCCTGAAATCAGCGGAACTGGGTTCGGAACAATTCGGACTCACTGTGTATTGGATACCGATCAGGGGCCCGGCATAGCGTCCAAATCAGGATGTGGATTGGTGTACTTATATAAGTATCTAGATACATGAACTATCGGCCAGTGACCACATATAGTATACACCTACGATGTTCAAAGGTCATTTATCGAAGAAAAAAACGTCAGTTATCTATATCATACCAATACTTCTGTAAGGTTTCCAGTGTTCTGTTAAGTCAGACATTTCTTTTGGAGTTAGCAAAGCTCCCCTGCACAAACATGAGAAAAGAATCGTGAAGCAGTCCAAAGTCTTACTTGATCTTCTTTCCACTCAATCTGCTCTTGAGAAGGGGTATATCTATACAAGATGGTAAAGGGACTGGCTGGACACCTGGGCTTGTAGCCTGTTTGTCTAATGTCTCCTTGATTGATGGTGTAAAAGTAGGTGGTAATGAGTTAGTGCTTTCCACCTCTGTTGGTAAAGCTGATGTGCCAGCTTCTCCGTTCTCTTCATCCGGGGTATTGACAGTTGGAAGTTCGTCACTTGCAGTTGCATTTTTTGATTTGCCTTTCTTCGAAGCTGAGTCTGCAACCTTCTTTGGAGAGATGGAGAATATATGGGAAGGCGATTGGAGATGCAAGAACCAGCGAAGTAACCCGCGCTGGACACCTAAGTCTCCTGTAAAAGATTACAGGTATAGATCTGAAATCAGTCAAATTATTTTAGGTCTTACCAACGGGGAGAATATCGGGGCGACGCAGAGAAAAGATAGCGAACATATCGACTGAAGCTGACCATCAGCAGATCACATTTGGTGCGATACTTCTGAACTCACCTGTCCACTAGCATGCGGGAGTTATCACTCTTCGCTTCAACTATGAGAAACGAATGAACTTACTCTTCCAATTCCACGTACTTCAATAAGCATCTGAGCCAACTCATCATCATTGGCCTCCAAAAGCTTCTGAGTTGATAAGCGGCCATCCGCAAACCTTGCGGAAAGATCTTGAACTGGATAACGTAATATGAATTAGTCTTTTTATTCCACTATTTGTATAAATACCGACCGTAGTCAACCTTTCGAGCGCTCAGACCAGCAGTTCTCAGGATGGCTGCGTCTGTTGTAGCCACTTGTTCTGGCGTTGGAAACGAAGTTATGAGTTGTCGTCTAGGAGGAAAAATTCAGTGTATATTGTATATCGGAGGCAGACATTGCTTACTGCTCTTCGTCCGGCTTTTCCGGGAGTGATGGATCAAATAGCCTGATGAACTTGTGAGTAATTGAACGGGCGGCTAGCCAAGAAATCTGCTGTCCCCTGTCCTCGTCCAGACATAGCGTTAGGACAGCTAAAAAGGAGTCATAGCTTGGGGTTTCTTACAAAATGGATGTGACGAGTGCACTGTCATTGGATTAGATATTCAATGTGTTTTTTTTAAATTTTTTTATGAGGTACGCCAGAAGCCATACCGAAAGGGATGTACTCGCTCGAGATGTTCAAATGGTTTACATGACATTCGTTGAAACAGGTCTTCAAATCGATGGTCTGCCTGAATGAGATGTCTTTTGGCTTCTTGAAAATCAAAAGTCAAAACAGCTGGCACAAGTGTGGTGTTTGAAGCTGATTGATGTTGTTCAGAATCAGCGACAGGGGTAGCCTGAGCTTCTTGCTTTGCAAGTTTCTTAGCGTCCTTCGCTAGTTTTGTATCCGCTTTGCGCTTGCCAAGGGTTAGGGGGGTGGTCGTAAGGTTAGTCGGAGGTTCCGACTTCTTGCTAGTAGCTGCATTAATTGAGGAAGAACTGCGCGTGGTTCTCATAAGATAAAGGTCTCTGTTTGAGGAAAATCTTGGATGTGCAGGAATTCGGGCTAGGACAGATCGTATTAGCTGTCTTCCAACTAACATGACAGTCACTTGTGGCGCAAACGGTCACGCATCACGAACTTTTCGTCTCTGGTTAAGAATGGCGTTTGTATGGCTTCGTTGCGGATAGTTATCACCTTTCTGTGCTGTTGGTAATATTGTTGGCCATGTACATGTCTCTGGAGATGCTTTTGGATTGGCTTTTCGTAACTTACGCTTGCCTTCTAGCTATTGCTGGAACTACATTCACCATCCTCACCATTTATCTCATGTGGCACATGAATGCATGACGCATGGTTATGTAGCACTGTTGATAGGGAGAAAGTTTGCTAATAGTACAACGGGGAACCATAATCGAGATCGTTTACTCATGCGCGGCTTTTGTGCTCTGCTATTAGTGGCGTATTCGGCACTGCGTTTGGTCAAGGTTCCCCTTAGACATGTCTTTCTGGGGAATGGTCATCAGCAGTCCCAAAAGGCTCGTCCTGGAACAAACTTGATGTCTTTATGCGAACTTCACAATCCAAATCAGCAGCCCACTTCGACCCCTTGAAGGGCATTTTGAATCTATGGATCCATTTATGCTGCTCCTCTGACCATCCATTTATTGTGAATCTACCAGTACTTGCAAGAGATATTTCTATGGCTGCTTCAGATCAAGGCACAAGGCTTTGGTGCTGGAGAAAGTGATAAGAATAAGTCCATAGATTCTGTAGATCACATCAACAGTGTGTTAGCAAAGCTCGTGACATCGACCCTGACAGACGAGGTGACACACTTGTTTGAACCTTTTTGAACCGTGAACAGTCAATAGTCTGCCTTTGCTAATAACCCAATGTCCGCTCGTTCTATGCGCTCGGAATACCAGCCATTGCACACACACGACGATGAACCGGTCGGGGAAGAACCTACAGCAAGTACAAGCACAGCTCTTGTACACAGTCAACGTCGCTCAATCCGACCTGGCAGTATCGACCTTACAAAGCTTGATAATGCATTTAAGCGGTTAGTGTACTTCAATTCCTCCACCCTATCATGGCTCAAGTCCATTAAGCTGGACGGAGTCAATAGCACAGAAAGTCAAGCGTAAGAAAAAGACACCAGAGCATTCGAGGAAGCAGATATGGCGCAGCGTTTTTGAGCCCACCATATTCGCAGCCCCAAGTTCAGGAGTGGTACGCTCAGCAGCTATATCCTTGGAATGTATGACTCATGCACCTGCATTTCACAAAGGTGAAGACGTTGGATCATAAACGACCGATGTCTCAGGCTGATTTTGACGCGTACGTGCTGTTTGTTTGATACATCGTTCTGACTGACTTTTTTGCAGTTTGGCACAATCTGTGAAACACGCAATCGGGGAAGGCATTCATCCCAAGATGATAACCAAAGGTTCATCCGGTTCTTACTTCGCTCGAGCGAAGGTCGAGGGGAGAGTGCAAACTGTCGCGTTAGTACAAGTTCTCCCACTTTCTAAAAGAAAGGCTGGTCCTGAAGAGGGATTATAGCGTTTTCAAGCCGAAAGACGAAGAACCATATGGGCGGCTAAATCCCAAAGTGAGAAGGCTGTGCCATTTCTTTGATATGTGACCTTGACCTTTTAATTGTGCAACAGACGACCAAGTGGATACATCGACAATTCAGGTGGATAATACCTTTCGGACGTGCCTGTCTTATACCCAATCTAAGGTTTGTCTAAATTGTATCTTGTGATTACTCCTTATTCACAACACACAACGTTATACGAAGTTATATATCTGAAGCAGCAGCATCTTTGTTGGACGAGCGCCTAGACCTTCATATTGTTCCACCTACGCAGTTGGTCTCCTTGTCAAGTAGGGTGCGTAGTTACCGACTTACAGAATATCAGACAACCATTAACATGACTCAATATAGGCATTCTTCTATGATTGGCTGGATCGTAATGCAGCGAAGAAAGGTAAACTACTACCCGAGAAAATAGGTAGCATGCAATTCTTTCTCCATGGCTTTCAAGGTCGGTTAGGCCACTCTTTCATTTGGAAAATTAATAATCTTTGACACTTCACAGACGCCTCAGATTTCCTAAGGAAAAACCCTTGGCCAGGCCGTGCGATTGCTGATACATTTGATGACTCTACTCATCGTCAAGGAAATTTTTCGAAACGTTTTTTGAGTGCCCTCAAGGTCATCTGTGGTAGAACGGGTGACACTGAAGATATTTATGACGATGCCGATTATGAAGACGAACGAGTACTATATGATGCAACTGAAGACTCAGACGCCCAGAGGCCTTTTTACTGGAGCCAACCCCTCCAACAGAGCTTCCGAGAAGAATTAGAAAAGTTGGTCTTCCAATATCTTCGTTCTCACAGAGTTCTAATTTATTATCGAACCTCCAGGCTCGTTATTTTGGGTATAAATCCCCCGGATTTTTTTTTCTTGAGCGACACGTTTAACCTCTCCCACAGATTATCTCATGCTTAACACAGATCGCGGTGCTGACAATTACATGATCAAATACTGCGAAGGTGATCACGAAAAGGCTCTTGTTGATGTTGCCCCTTCTCGTTCTGTCAAGCTTGAAATGCCAGTGATGAGTGAACTCAGACGAGCAGAAACGATGTCTGGAATTCCTCGTTTGAATTCTTCCTCCTACCAACCCGTCCTTCCTCACGTTCCATCAGCCTCCAGTACTCCGAACAGTGATTACAAGCGAAAACCCCATATCCACATTGCAGCAATCGACAACTCACTTTCTTTCCCCCATGAACACCCACAAGGTTGGCGCTCGTACACTTATGGATGGTTGTATTTGCCTGTCAGTATCATAGGACGACCGTTCAGTGACAAAACACGCAACCATTTCTTGCCACTGCTGACCTCAAAGTCTTGGTGGGAAGAGACAGCTTTTCGGCTCGAAAAGTTATTTGCTGTAGATCCAGATTTTCACCCCAAGATGTTTGCGGTAAGAGCGCCATGCACAGCTAGATCATATTACTGATGCCTCCGGTCCACAGCGACAACTCGCTGTCATTAAAGGTAGACGACATGTAATTTAAACATCTTGCTGTTCATTAACACGATGCACAGGTCAGGCTTGGAATATCGTCCAATCTTTGAAGCACACAGTAAGCTCGAAGATTTGCTTCTCTTTATTTTGATTTACTAGTATCGTATCTACTTCAACAGGATGAAGGTATGTCCAGGTTATATCGCCGTGCACATCTTCTGATGAATCGAAGGTTCTCTGGAGCTGACACGGAGAACAAAGGTCCTTGTGTGGGACGATGAAGCGGAGATTCCGGAGGAAACTATTCAAGAGCTACCCAATGGTCCAGCATCTCCACAATCAATGAGCACCGTCCCTCTTCCAAGGCGGGCCAGAAGTCAAAGCTCGGGTGACTTTCCTCCCCCAATGCGTCGAACATCCACAGACGCTTCAGGGGTTCCAAGGCCGGTTCCATTTGCAGCCAAGTTCCAGCGAGTGCACCCTGGGACTACCGGTGTTACCGTGCTTGAGCATCTGGAACGGTTAGACGCCGTGGAGGCAAGCTTACAAAGGCTCGGTGTGGATGAGACAGAAGAGGTTGACGTGGGGGATGCAGCGGCGAAAGCACGCGTATCTCCCCGTCCCGAATCTACATCCAATGTTCAAACATCTCCTTTCTCACCACCTGGTAGTCCTTTGCCGACAGTTCATGAGGTATCGTCATCCAGAAGTTCGATTGCAGAGGAGGATTTGGTCGCACTGTCAAAGTCAACCTCCCATGTAGAAGGTTTGTATCCTTTCCAACAAGGAATGGTTTCAAGTGCAGGGATCGAATGGATCCAGACAGCTGATTCCCCTTCTAAACGGACTGTTGTTGTTGAGGTACGCCATCTTCAGTTGAGCCGAACATCATACAATCATGAAATATTTTTAATATTAGCGATTGGAGACGGTAAAAAAGACGCCGCTGTGTTCTTGTTGGTAGCTCGACTTGAGACTTAAAATATATAATACATAGAGGGTTACTAGCGCCGTGGCACAAATTAATGTAATAGATAATGGCTGTTAATCTCCTTCGGTAAGCAGCCATGTAGCAAAGTCGTCCAATCGTTTTCTTTCTGCCTCTTCGCCATCCCCTGTGAGATCTTCTGCAGTACCAGTTCGCTTAAACCGCTGCTTCCCAGTGAATAATTCTGCCACCACGCGACGTCCGTCAAAGAATCTACCATTCATTTTCTTCACCAGACATATGTTAATTTCAAAAACAAATATAGCGTAGATCTAATACACACCAGGACACATGCTCGTGCGCTAAGTGGATCTCTGAATTTGACTGTCATGACTCCATCTTCTTCTTGCTATTTCTGAGATGAGAACAGAGTAGACAATAGCGAGAAAGAAAAACAGCCTACGTCGTATAGGACAACATTTGTGACTTCCCCAAGTGAAGCACATTCCTCCCGAACATCTTCTTTCAGGTCCAGAAGCAAAGAAGTGTCCTCCTCCAGGCCTTGGAGAGTGAACAAGTGCTTCAGTACGACGACCCTGCTGTTTTGATTAACAGAGATGGCGTCCTGGGGATCAGGCATTGGACCAAATCCATCGTCCTCTCCCCACTCTTCCAATTTCCTAACCAACCACGGTCAATTCTAACAATGATAAGTTTGTATATAACACATACTTTTGCATTTTGCCAATCCGTTTTGTAATTTTCTTCTTGTCTACTATTTTCCGGGGCCTTGCTTCGTGACCAGAGCCATGGGATTTGTGTGCAAAATCTGCTTTTGCTACTCTCATAACGCTGGACGGTTGACCGAGCCTCAACTCTGCGTCATCCAGTAAGTTGATGGCGAGCGTGACGGAATCCTCCTTGAAATAAACCACGAGTACTTCTCCACTAAATGAGCCATCTTCCTTGGCATACATTTTGACTTTGGGATCACCATCCTCGTCTTCTTCTATCACACCACATTTCGAGAACCGTTCCATTATTTCGTCTTGTTCTGCGTCAACGGGTAGACCGGTGACATAAACAGCTGTGTTCTTTGATTTTCGTTCTGCGGGAGGTTTTTCCTTCTTTTCGTTCTTTCCACGCTTGATGGAAGTGCCTGCTTCGGACGGGGAGGTAGCAGATGTGTAATCTTCTGCCTTGCGTTTCTTGCTTTCTCGTTTCAGGACTGGAGCAGCAGGCGTCTGATTTGCTCCAAGTAAGTTCCCGTTCTAAGAAAAACGGGAGCAAAGTCGTGCTTGCCTTCTCATCTACACCAACGATGGAATATGCAGCCTGTTGGCGAGAAACCAAATCCTCGTCTACCTATGGAGACAAAATTAAACAACACAACATTAAGATGATCCACATGAGCATACCAAGGGCAACCAAGAGTTCTTTGAAGCATCATATTCGAGTTCTGTGCCATCGTCTTGCTCGAAACGCCATGTGTTAGATGTTTTAGAAAAGTAAATCCTGTCCAAATTAGGTCATGGTTGAATATTTTGCATAGATGTCGAATATAGCGATCTCGATGGCTATGAGTCTACAGAAAGCAAGCATACCGTGGATCATCGGCGAAAGCAGCTGCCTGAGCTTCTGCGGATGAGCCCGCTGCAGGAGACGGTGGTGGTACTGGCGCAGACATTATTCCCACCGTATTTACATCTGTTTGAGAATAGCAAACATAACAAAGTGATCGGAATCGACATTGATTTTTCCAAGTAAAAAGCTGTATGTAAGATCTACCGGTAGAGTATCATTGGAAAGTATGAATGCTCGTCGTGAGGAGCTGCAGGGGCAATTTCCGGCACCCAACGTTTGTAAGGAGTCGGTAATACCGGGGGCAGCCTGGATTCTGAGTAAACTTGAGCAGTGGTAGTTATGGCCGCTATCGCTTCCGAAAGATCAAGGACTTTAATTTTTGTGGCCGGTGAGGTTGTTTCCTCTGAAGGGGGGGATATTCTGCCAGCAGAACTGTCAATAGACAAATCTAGCTGAAAATGAATGGATGGACGTACGGGTGAGTGCCTGCATGCTCAACTAAGAGAGATGACAACTCCGACTGGGTGACAACAGAAAGTTGGGGGTAAGCGCGCCTAACGTCACGTTTCCAGTAGGGATTCTGGGCCGGGTCAGAAGCTACATGGATTTACTAATTAGAATGGGATATTCCAAAGTTGGTGGGGGGTGAGACAAACCCATCGTCGCTGGAGTGGAATACTTTTCTGGCCTAGACGCTGGAGGGGGGTATCGATGTAGAGTAGAAATAGGGAGACCACTCGATATTTCAGGGTTGACGGCCACCACATCCCCTGTTAACCCAAATTACTTATCGAATACGGTTGCCATATGTGTACTTTTTACGCACTGAATTTCTTCCAGAAACCTTTGGAGCTGAGGTGGTACAAAGTGGACTCTGCTGTTTTCTTGGTAGCCATTGATGAAACTGAGTTCGTCACAGAGCGTGACAGGATCTCTTCTTATTATATATGGTCAAAAAGATATTGCGCAATATATGCCGCAATCGTCCTATGAAAAGATGACTGCTCTTCTGATACCCAGCCCACCATGGCCTTTTCTTCTTCACATCCCCCTCATTCTATCGACCCACATAGCATACCCGACTTCCGTTCCCATAGCCAGCCAGTCCTCTATCTTCCGCCTCTACTGTCGTCACTACCTGAAAGTTACTCTATTGCGCACCCATCTCTAAAGTCTTCTTTTCCGCCATTAGTAACTGAAACTCGCCTCCCTGATATCGATCCTGTCTCCTTGTCTCTTCACAAGGCTCTGCATGAGTTCAAACCATCAAGTCCCGATTACGCCAATACTGACTATGAACATGCTTTCAACTGGTCTGAGTTAAAGCTACCTAAAGATGAAGAACGGGAATGGTACTGTGTGGTTTTTCGCAGTAAGCGCAATTCCAGAAGCGATGGTATATGTGAGTACTTTTAAAATGCGTTTCAATATAAGCTTTTAAATCAGAAATAGCCTTGTATGATGCAGATAAACTTGCTCATGAAGAAGCTATACGAAATGGCGGAGTACGCCCCATTCTTTTTTTCTCTCCGATACCCACCCGTACTAATCATAATTATTTCAGCTTATACTCTATTGGTATGGCATTCCAAACCCAGAGACCGGCATGAATCTCGCTACCTGCATATGGCAAAGTCGGAAACATGCCATGGCGGCCAACTCTCAACCACATCATCTCAAGGCAATGCGTCTCGCAGCCGAAGCATACGAGGCTTATGCTCTAGAGCGACATGTGCTACGCAAAATTCAAGGCGAGGAGGGGGTGACAATAGAAGCCTTCACTGGGGGCGAGGTCGGGTGGTAGAGAGCCACACAAATCTTTCGCTTTCGTTATTGCTATCTATCACACTATACGATACTCATTCATTAGTACCAGGATCAATAGATTTTTTCAAAACAAGTTCTCTTCCCATGACTCAATGCTATCGGTCGATGCTTGTGAATTTGCCTGTTCGATGCCGTTGCCAGCATCGTCATCGCTATGCTTCTTCACGTTGGTCTGAGACGTGACAGTACATGATGACATGTAAACTGTATTACTTACTGTATCATATACTTTCCGATGTTCATCTAGTGGCGATATAAATATGCCAGGCACTGCAAAATAAGGAGACTTCTTCGGAGTCGATGGCTTTTGAGCAAAGTTTTGAACTTGAGATTTGGGAACAGGTGTCATAGCATCGCCTTCTGGAGGCAGAAGGAAGCGGAATGGGGTGGGCGAAATGGATAGTAAAGGAGAAGTTGGCTTTGGGGATATGTGAAGATTGAGTGTATTAGTTTCATCGACAGGTTTAACAGCGTAAGTGAGCTCGTATTCGGATGTGTGTGAAGCATCGTTAGAGTGCGCAGGTCCAGATGAATAGATCGGCTTTTGAAAACGGTCAGGGATAACGAGATTTTTACGGTCGAATGGTTTCCAGTGAAAGTCAATGGCATCATAGTCTATTTCGTATCCAGGTTGCGAAGGATCCGAGCTCATGGGATCTTCAAGAGGAGAATCAAAGTGAATAGGTCGAGGCGCACAATAACGCGGACCCGGAGTACTGTAGATGTTCGAGAACAAAAATGGGCAATCTTCCTCTGGCATGGATGGGTCCCAGCTTGTACTGGCTTCGTCCGTTGCAAACGTTTCAAAGCAGGGGTTGTAAGAGAGGTTGGGGTCAGAATCAGAAGAGTAGACGGGTGTATGCAAGCGCAGGTCAGAGTCGATAAGAGTTTCATCGGCATAAGATACCGGAGACAGATAGTTTTTGGGGATAGGCAAGGAGAAAGCAGTACTAGGAGCCACAGAGGAGCCTAAAAGAGAAGCAGGTCCCGGAGTGGAGAAGGGCAAAGGTTTCGGCCAGCGTGCTTGGTCATCATCAGCGATCAGAGTAGTTTGTGGCAGGGCAAGTAGGTATTCCGATTTTGGAACCTGAATTCTGTTGAGCTCCGGTAAATTAAAGGCAAACGATGGACCAGTGGCAGATACATCTATTGGTTGTGTTGTAGTCTCAGTCTGGGTGTGACTGCCTTCAGAGGTATCAGGTGGCAACAGGCGTCGCAACGGATTCTTTTTGGAGAGCGTCGCGAATGTGTTGACCAACCATTGAGGAAGGGGATTGCAAGTATGATGGGGGGACGAAGATTCAGAGGATACCTGAGAACAACATTTAGTACTAGTGTAAGTACTGGGATTTCTCAGGAAAGACCTTTGACGCCGACGAGCTATTGCGGAGTGTGCCCGGCTTTTTTATGAAGGAAAGTTCAGAAGATTTGGATGGACTAGATGGCTCTTTACGGTGGCGCCTGTCTGCGGACATGGACTGTATCATTTGGTCAAAGTGGGCATTCTTGTCCAATCTTTGCCGTTTTCGGTGTTCCGTGTGTGAAATAAAGCAGGGATTCTCGGTAATAATATCAGAGATCCGACGGCGACGAGGTATCATATTCGTATCAAACGATAATGTTAGTGAGCAAGAACAAGGATGGTTGGAGACCTTTAACCTCGCCAGTATCATCTTCCAAATTGATTGCGCAGCTTCTTACTGTATCAATCTTGTTCACTGTCGCTACCTTCCTCCTTTTTCACTTGCCTCGACAACAATCCAGGAATCCGGCATATCTTATTCAAGCTCACAATGGCGCCGTTGCATCAGAGAATAAAAGATGCTCTGACATTGGTGTCGATGTTCTCAAGGACGGCGGGAATGCAGTTGACGCTGCCATAGCCGCTACCTTATGCACTGGCGTTGTAAACATGTTTTCGTCGGTATCAGAAGATAACTGGTCACCTCACCTTTACTTACACATTCTGCTCTAGATCTGGTATTGGTGGTGGTGGATTTATGACTATTCGTATTCCCCCCAACAATCAATCTGCCAACTCAGAAGTGTATACTATCGACTTTCGCGAGGTTGCCCCGGCTTTATCCAACTCCTCTATGTTCAAGTCCAATCCCAAGTCTGCCAAGTATGGTGGCTTATCTGTCGGCGTACCTGGGGAGCTGCGTGGTCTAGAGGAAGCTCATCGTCGTTGGGGCACCTTGCCTTGGATGCGTCTTTTCAATCCTAGTATCTCTTTGGCTCAGGGTTGGGAAGTTGATACGGAACTGGGAAAAAGGATCCCAGTAGGTCCCTTACTTCCTTTTGATCAGACAAGCTCTCAATTTGTCCAATAGTGGTTTGCAGATTTAATGTTGAACAATCCAGATTGGAGCGCGATATTTGCACCCAACGGCAGAATGTTGACAACAGGAGAGACGATTCGTCGCACAAATCTCTCACGCACGTTATCAATCATTGCTAGAGAAGGGGCAGACGCGTTTTACAAGGCATGCACATACCCTTGTCAATGAAAGCTAAACTTCCACTGACGCCTTCTAGGGTTCAATTGCGGATGCTATTGTTCGCAAACTCCGCCTTACAAACGGAATTTTGTCCCATGCAGATTTAGAAAATTATACCGTCAGCGTGGACCGCGCTTTGCAAGGTACATATCGCGGTAGGAAGCTATATACCACCCATGCACCTACCTCGGGTCCTGGTGCGTTATAATCCAGCTTCATTTTAAATCGTGGCCTTACGCAGAAGCACTAGTTTTGCTCCACATGTTGAATCTTGTCGAGAACTACGACTTTGGAAAAAATAATGCTCTTAATGTACATCGGCTTGTAGAAGCTTTGAAATTCGGATTTGCTGCACGGTAGGTCATGTAATGAACTCTTTTTCTTTTTTAGAGAAAAAGCTAAGTTATTCGAAAAGGACAAGAGTCTGTGATCCTCGATATAATAACTCTTCCGTCCGAATTGGTGAAATATCAACGAAAGCGTATGCATGGAAAATATTTCAAAATATAACTGATGTGGGTGCCGAATACCGGACCCTCCTTTGAAGTTTCTACGACTTACTTACCAATGCTGCGTAGGATCGCACTCACCCGTCAGAATACTATAACCCAGAACATGAAGTCAGCATTGACCATGGGACTGTTAGTAGACTTCCGACAAAACCTCGCCGTGCCTTAGTTCTGATACTTACAACGTTTCGCTGTGATATCAGGCCCATACCTCGGTCGTTGACAAGAACGGCATGGCAGTTGCTTTGACTTCCACAGTCAACTTGGTTTTCGGGTCACAAGTGCTTGACCCAGAGACGGGGATCATTTTCAATGATGAAATGGATGATTTTTCGACGCCGGGATTCCCGAATTCGTTTGGATTATTGCCTTCACCCTGTAAGGTCTCTGACCTTCTCACATATTAGAAACCTCATTTATATCAGGGGGTACCATCTAGATAATTATCCCGAACCGGGGAAACGTCCGCTTTCGTCAACTGCTCCTACTATTCTTGAGCATCCAGATGGGTCGTTTTATGTGGCAATTGGAGGGTCAGGTGGTTCACGAATATTCGGTACTGTCTTTCAAGTTCTGCTGAACCTCGATTGGGGGCTTGATGTTAGCACGGCAATTGAGTCTGGGCGCTTGCATGACCAACTTTATCCGCCAATTCTGGATGCGGATGATGCCTATGAGAAAGATATTCTTCGTGATCTTCGTTTGCGGGGACATAACGTGACAGGTGTGTTCTTTTTTCTTCTCTCTTTTTGGATATGCAGTAGACGGTTGAGTTGACATTTCACCTTTTCCCCCACCAGTATTCGATATCAACCGTGTGGCAGCCGTGGTCCAGGCTGTTGTACAACAGAACTCTACGATATATGGTATGTTAATATTAAGTTTCTGCTCGTTCCCACAGTTTATGATTATCCTATAGCTGCAAGTGATTCGAGGAAGAACGGCATTGCTGCTGGATATTAAACGGAGTCGATCACACAGCTCATACCCTGCTTGATAATTGCTGGACTATTTTTGAAACGTTGAATCATAGATCATAAGTGCCCCTGCCTTATAGAACTTTTGGTAACGGACCACTCACACTTTCCATGCTGCGTGTGTCCCTGTCCTTCATCGCCTGGGAACGAATAATTGAGGTCGGGCGACCTTGGAACTCTGAAGCCACGTGGATCCATGTCCCTTGTGGCTGAAGACAATGTACTTTACAAAAACACGAGGCGGTGTGAACTTTAGCTGTCAGGAACGGTGAGCACTGGAACGGCTGGGATATTATGAGCACTGTTGCCCTCAAAATACAACGTTCTCTAAGACTATTCTGTCGGGAGTCATCAGAATATGCTTTCCTAGAGTGCTCATGATCAGCTTGCCCAGATGCCTTACAGTTTAAATTTGGAAAGGGGGGGTGTTACTCTGGCCCTGGGCTCGGAACCAAAGGTCCAATTATGGGCTCTGCTCATCCAGTGGCTAAGTACATATACATGACATCATGAAGCATCTAAGTAGCCACTGTATGCTTTCAGGTTAACACGTTCGATAGTAGACTGTGTGTGGCGTTCTAGATGTGTCTCGTTGACGGAGCGATGGCACATATGTATCAAGAATTCTCTTGAAACACGTCGTTCAATGTTAGGATTTGACCGTGCTCTCGTGACCCTGCACCGAATTGAATCGCCACAACGTGTACGGACCAAAACAGATTGCTATGCGGGGAACCGACGGCAACGGGATGCCGGAATTTCCAATTGACATAAATTAAAATAAATAAATTTTTTGTTGACCAGAGCCGTTTGGACCAAATAAAATTTCATGAAAGGAACATCGCTGACAAACTTGCAGCACCACCACCATGGATATATTGGAGAAAGCAGACTGGGATCTTTTGAGTTCGTATGCTGGGTTGTTGAGCCTTGCCGTTTTCTCTATTTATGCTGGAGCTCATAGTTCTCTTCCGGTGATTAATTAATGGATATACGTGGATTAAATAGGAGTCTGATCATATCTGTGGTGTGTTTCTAGCACCGGCTGGGAGACAAGAAGGTAGTAGATGAGGAGGATGAGGATAATATGGAACGGTTGTCGGCTGGAGATGCTTGGCTTTTTCCAATTGTGAGTGGTTTTTGCCAAGGAGGAAGTATAGTAATCGTGGATATTATAAGCTTGGGTCAGTGGTGTTAGTTGGGTTGTATATGTTGGTTAAATATGTTGGGGAAGTATGGTTGAATTGGTTGTTGGGATGGTATTTTGCGATTGCTGGAGTGGGGAGTGTGTGGAATGTAGGTTTATTTTTATCTTTTGTTATATATTTGGGATGGTTACTGAATGTAAAGTTATAGTCCTCTGTCTCGTTGACGAGGTACCTCTTAGGGGAGACTCTGTGGAAAAAGTTTGACAATGTCAAAGTGTCTGTGAAAAAGGGGGACGATGGTAAGTGTTTTCTTTCTTTCCAATTTGGGTTGCTAATTTATCGTTTGTTTAGAGGTTGTGGTATTGACGTTGCGAACGGTTAGCATTGGCTTGTTGCCGCTAGCATGTATACCTTCGGGGCTTTATATGTATAGGGGGCGATCTGTGCTCTTGAGCAACATTCTAGGAATGTCGTTTACGCATAACGCGCTGGCGCTGCTGAAGCTGGACTCTTTCAAGACAGGAACGATTTTATTGAGCGGATTATTTGTGTATGACGTTTGGTGGGTTTTTGGGACGGAAGTGGTAAGTGGAGCAATCAGTATATGGCCAGTTCTTATTAATGGACCTATATAGATGGTGAAAGTGGCTACGACATTAGATGTACCGATCAAACTGTTGTGGCCAAAGTCTGTGACATTTTCTGGGAGTCGGGGATACACGATGTTAGGGTTGGGGGATGTTGTTATACCTGGGGCATTCATTGGACTTGCATTGCGTTATGACTATGATCGGGAAGGAGGTAAAAGCAAGGCGTATTTCTATGGAACGCTTATGGGATATGTCCTTGGGCTGGTTGTGACGATGGGGGTGATGCACGTATTTGGCAAGGCCCAACCTGCATTGTTATATCTAAGGTCAGAATGAAACTCCTTTGGCGAATGTTGGTTTAGTACTGACCATTTTAAAAGTCCTGGCTGTGTTCTGAGTTTTGTTGTTACAGGAGGTGTACGAGGAGAAATATTAGAAGCCTGGAACTGGAAAGATGAATTGAAATTGAAAAGATCGTAGATTACGGAAGAGACCGGATTTGTTTAGTTTAGCTTAGCAACCTCTCACCACCATGGAATACGACTGGAATTGGGCATTTACTCAACCAGACGAGTCTCATCAACGTCTGCCTCCTTCTCTTTGGATGTCCTCAACAGCGTCTTCTCAAATCACCGTCCAGGACCATTCTTCGTCACCGTCAGACTCGAAATCAACTATCTTCACGGACATATTCTCAGATGACTTCCTGCCACCTCTCTCTCCTCAAGCAACTAGCGCCTTCACATCTCCTAGATTATCTGGCTCTCCAGATCTCAAATGTTCCCCAGATTCTGACATTGACCCGGAAAAGCTCGCAAAGGAAGATCCTTTGGCTACACAGGTCTGGAAAATGTACGCTCGCACAAAGGTTACTCTCCCTCATGCACAACGCATGGAGAACTTGACCTGGAGAATGATGGCTCTAGCCCTCAAAAAGAAGAAGGAGGACGATCACTCCATTTCATTAAACAACAGAACTACATCTGCTGCCAACAAGTCTCCTCCCTCTTCGCCTCAAATTCCCCACGATCAGAGAGGCAGACGAATCGACAAGGGAAAAGCAAGGGTTCGCGTCGTCGGTTTCGATGCCATAAACCACGACCCTCCAGAACAACAACAAGAGTCCGTCTTCCTTCCTTCCTTCCTTCCTCCTCTCTTATTCTCACTCCTTATAGTGTCGCTCCCATGGATTGGAGGGCCATGAGCAGATCAAGGTCTCGCATCTCAATGGATTGGAGACCCACAAGTCGTTCCCGTTCCCGTCCTCCTGAAGCAACTACAAGCGCAAACACTTTTGATCACCATCATTACCTCGACCCTTCTCACTATTCCCTTCCAAGTTCCTTCAAAGACTCAGCTATCCCTATCTCTCAACCGCCACCACCACCACCACCACCACCACCATCACAAGGTCGTCGCAGTCCCCCATATGATCATCATTTGGCCGTCGTTTACGAGAACTCTGCAGATCATCTCCATTATTATCCTCAGTACCACCATAACCATAACCACAACCACAACCACAACCACAACCATAACCATAACCACAACCATCACAACCACCATCTTCCTCATAACCCTCATAACCACGATCAACTCATTGACGACCATCATTTCGTACCCTCCTCACTACCCACTTCTGGCATTACAGCTCCAGAACAACACCGCTCCTTTCCTCGCTTCGTTCGCAAGACAAGTTTTGATCATACTGTCCACAAGGACGGCATCGTTACAGGTCCCAGTCCAAGAGGACGGCACCAAGTAAACGGTAAACCTCTCTTAGTCGATACCTTAACGGGCTCTAAACGCCCTGCAGACAACGTTCATTCCGATAGCCTCCTTAGAGCCGATCCATCTAATTTGGAACCTCTACCCAATACTGAACCACTCGACAGCACATCATTCCCTTCCTCCTCTTTCAATTTCTCTTACCCTCCCTATGAAGGCGTTTTTGATCTTCCTGCTACTTCCAATCAATATCACAACTATCGAACCCCTAGAAACGATCTATATCACCCTACCGCCGCCTCATCTTCTACAGACGGCCTATCTGCTGCCGCGGTTGCTGCGTCGGCTGCCGTAGCCGAAGGTTATGCTCAACTCAGCGCCGTCGACGAGAACGTCCTTGACTACCGCCAACTCATGGGCATGGTATACCCCAATCTAGATAACTCACCATCCATGGCCCACAACCCATATACTCACGTCGACCCGACGCAGATACTGTCTGTTAATGCCAGCGGTGGTGGCGGTTGCGCTGCTCCCAATTACCAAACATTCCGTCCCAGTCCTTCCAGCGATGACTGGGGAAATGGGGTCAACACGGAATCCCCTGAATCTTACAACGTTTCCAACGCCTCAACACCGCCTTCCACAGAGAGCAATGGCGGCCAACAGAAAGCGCGGCCTTTGGGCATCCCGAGAAAGTATATTGCGTTACAACAGCAGTCGTTGCCCGACAATTCGCCTGTTGGTTCAGAATCCAGATCCTCAACAAGTACACCAGAGAATTTGAATCCGACTGTCTCCACTATCGCGAGCGCTGCCGAGGATGGTGATCAGACCCCCACAATTTGCACAAACTGTCATACTACAAATACGCCCCTTTGGAGGCGTGACCCTGAAGGTCATCCATTGTGTAAGTCTTATCCTTCGTTTATTGGTCAACGTAAGGTCTCATTTGATGTTGTAGGTAATGCTTGTGGTTTATTTTATGTGAGTTGTTGTACCTTCTTTTTTTCTCATGACTATTTTCGTTGTTGATGGGTTCTCTGTCAGAAACTTCATGGTGTCGTCCGTCCACTGTCTTTGAAAACAGATGTTATTAAGAAGAGGTATGTTTTCAGCATGATGGCTATTCGGAAGCCCTGCTCACCTTTTCAAACCAGGAACCGAGCATCAGGCACACCAAGCAGCAGTTCGCGGAAGGGGGTTTCCACTTTGCCTAAACTTGCTTCGTCGATCACACGGCCACGATCTCAATCAGGCTCACTTTTGACAGGCTTGACGAGAGGAGTGATTCCAGCAACACGGCCACCCAATGTAGCCGTTGGAGCCATCACAATAAAGCGACAGCGGCGGACATCTGGGCCAGATAGTTAGACGTTTATGTCTCCCATGCTTTTTTTTTTTTTTTTTTTTTTTTTTTTTTTTTTTTTTTTTTTTTACCCTTTTTTTTTTTTTTTTTTTTTTTTCCCTTTTTTTTTTTTTTTTTTTTTTTTTTTTTCATTTCTCTATGCGTATCTACACCGTTCTTTTTCTTGTCAAGGTTTGTAGTAAGTAGACCATAGGTATGCACTCGATGAAACCAGATGACCTTTGATTTGTACGGAAGCAATATAAATAAACTGACCCCATTTTGTGGAGAATCTGTGCTACCCTTGTTTGATACATACCTCCATCCTGGCTTCTCTTTTTCGTCAACATGCAGTGCCCATGCGCTCTCAAGGACCACCCACTGCTTATCCTTCGGGGCTTCAACCAATTGCTTCCAATGATTTCAATGGCAACAGACAAGTCCATCGTCGTATATCGCGTACAGACCTCGATTTCGAGCAAGCTTTGAGGGCGGAGGGTACAGTCGTACTTCGCGAGGGTGTGGATGTTAACTCTCTAGGTGTCGATGCGAGCCCGGCAAATCCAAAAAGCTCTGCGTCAAATACCCCAGTTGCTCGTACTATTTCGAGGGTGGCTTTGCAGCCTTCAACTCCAATCGTGGTTCCTCCTACTCCGTCTCCTGCACCTGGCCCTCCCACCCGGTCGACGACCATGAATACGGTTCCTTCAGCTGTTGGGAGCTCGTCACAAACCTCTCTTTCTCACAATGATTTATATAATAATAATCCTGAGGATGCTGAACGACAAACGAATAGACGATCAATGTATCGGTCTCCTGGTACCTCGAGTAGTCCTGATCTTGCTACATTGCTACGGAAGGCGAAAGAAAGAGGTGGACCTGTTGTTGTTAGCGGAACGGCACGCCATCATAAGAGACGCGAGTCTCCACCACCACCACCGTTGCCTGATGCTGCAACGCAACAACCGGGCCCATCTAATTCATATTTGTCCTCGACCTTAGTGGCATCTCCGTCCTCGTCTCAGTCGAGAAGTGTTGCAGGGGGTCATGGTACCGACCGGGTTGTTAGCAGCCCCAGACAGCCAAAAGAGAATGGCACTATAAAGGTCAGTCGTTTTCACATATGTATATATATACATATTATTTGTGGTCCATGGTCTGATAGTCTACGTAGCTACCCAAGTCATCAGTGAGAGCAAAGACCAGTGCACTCTGGGGAAAGATGATAGGCCAGAGCACAATTAGGGAACGATCAGTACGCAAATCAGTTCCATCATGATTCTTTCCCTTGAAAACACTTTCGATAGAAAACAGATGCATCTTTACACCCGTCGTCTGCCCGTTATCCACCTTCTTCTCTTATGGATGCTTTCACCCCTCCTACCCCACCCCATCCTCTTCCTTCTGCTCCCCTGCCGCTTCTTCCTGCCGCTCCTGAACGCCGCGCTCCTCCTATGTTGTCCCCTGTTGCTGACGTATTCTCCTATACTACCACTACCCCCTGGCCTGAAGTAAGCAAACCTTTGCCTCCTGGGCCTGAGCACAGTGAAGAAGTAGAAGGTCGACCAATAAATATCGTTAAAAAACCAAGAGCGCTGCCCGCAATACCTGTTTCTTCCAATGCAATCAAACGGAGGAGCATGAGTGTCAGTGGTACTAGCGATCCTAAACCCAAAGAAAATGCGGCAGAATGGGAAGATGGTTCATTGCATGGACTTTTGGATGTCTTCAAAGGTGAACTTTCTACGCTAGACCCAGTCTCTCCTGCTTCTTTGGATCTGCGGGATCCGTCCACACCTGCTCGTCAACATGCCTATCGATCACAAGCTAACGATCCTGTTTTGTCTGCTCGTGAAACTCAAGGTGGTGGTGAACGAGATGAGGGTGCTAACTCGCCTCCGCCTTCGTCCCCTGCTGCGGTTTCTCGACGGTTTGAACAAGAGGATGAGGCTGGGCCGGTGGCTATTATACCCCCTCGGTCTTCGTCGTTGCAGTCTCCTGTGTTGCAGTCTCCTGTGTATTCTATCGGATCGGGGTCCCATGCGACGAGCTCGAGGCAGGCCAGTTACACATTGACACCTTTGAGGTCGAGAAGTGGGCCTTCAATGGTTGCTGTCGCTGCATCTCCTAGCAAGCGTCTGAGAGTTTTGCATCGCTCGACAGCGTCCAGTTCGGAGCCTTCTCTCATTCCTACGCTAGGTGAAGGTCGTGTCTGTGAGCTTCAGGAATTTTTTTTTCATATTCCTTTTGCTGAACATCCGGATGAGCATAGTTTTATCCCCACAAGCAATTTCGCAGCAAGACTTAATGTCCCCAGATTCTACCCGTCTGTCAAGCCCGTCTACTCCTATTATTGGTGGCGAAGACCTCAGTGATATGGAAAGTCGTGGAAAGGAACTGGCTACTCGATGTTGGAATGAGGACGAAGAATTTTTGGCTAAGGAAAAAATAGCAGAGTGGTTAGGTGGCCAGTATGTTTTTGTTTTCTTTTGAAGTTTTTAATTTTTTCTGTCCTGGAAGGCTGATATATTGCTCAGTGCCCAAATCAACAAGGTGGCCTTGCGTCATTATGTCGATTTTTTTGATTTTACGGGTCTTCGACTAGACCTTGCGTTCAGGTCAGTTTAGTTATATAGCATCTTCAGGCCAGAATGACTGATAATGATTTCTTAAAGACGTTTATGTGCAAAACTCTACTTGAAGGCCGAAACGCAACAAGTAGACCGCATTCTAGAACAGTTCAGTCGTCGTTATTGGGACTGTAATCCTGGGGGCCTGTATGGCAGCGCTAGTCAGTGATGTTGATCTCTTTTCCTGGCCACTGTTTGATGTTTACCTATTTTCAATAGATATCGTTCACGCTGTTTCTTATTCTCTTCTACTTCTCAACACTGACCTCCATGTCGCCGAGCTGTCAACACGCATGTCTAGAAATCAATTTGTGCGCAACACACTGACGACTATCCAAATGCAGCTTCAACCCACGTCGGCTGCCACTTTGTCTTTGTCCAGCTCCGATCTCACATATGATGACTGTAGCAGCAGTGTTCGTGGATCAGGCACTGACGAAACGGAAGTCATGTCTAGATCCAAAAGAAGTGACAGCATTGCGAGTTGGAACAGCTTACCGCGAGAAACTGTGATGTCTCTGCCTATTGGTACAAAATCAAACCACTCAGGCTCGCTTGGTGCACAGCTGCCAAATGGCAGTTCTCCTTCGGTACAGGTTTCTATTGAACATGCTCATGGGCGTGCATGGGAGAACGACATGGAGAGTTTGCTCAAGGTTGGTTCCATTGTCTTCATGGCCAAAAAGCTTGTTCACCCTGTTTTGACAACAGGAAATCTACAATGCGATCAAGAATCAGCAGATTCTTCAACCGATAAACTCAAGTGTCACTCGGTCCTCTGTTTCATCGTTGAGTCCTGGAGGTGGAATGATGCGAAATCGAAGCCTGCGAGCACAACCTGATAGATTAACGACATTGAAACGAGGGAGTATACGGGGCCTGCAATCTATCCTAAGTATCCAATCGGGTGCAAGCCCATACAGCAGCAATAGTAGTATTGATGGACGCATCAGTCCATCTCCAAGTTTTGCTACATCTACTCATGAGGTAATTTTTATTTTATTTTTACATTTTTGATGTGGCTGCCATTCACGAATAATTACCAGGCGATGTATGGTTCAAGTTCTTCCTTCCTTAGCCCTACTCTTGGCTTTGCTTCAAATCTATCACATACGATCATCCGAGAAGCACAAGAAGATGATGACCGAAGTGTACGCAGCGAAGGATCCACATCTACCACTATCAGTATTTCGGATGAGGAGCTAGCTTTGCTTGGTGCGCCTTGGGCAAAAGAAGGTATGCTTTGCCGCAAGCAATATTGGGAGTCCGTAGGTAAAAGAGCCCGGGACAAAGCATGGTTGGATGTCTTTGTGGTTATCCAAAAGGGTGAACTCAATATGTTTACCTTCGGGGACAATTCTTCCGGGGCCTCTGGGACTTTTGGGGGTGGAAACTGGCTAGTGAGTTGCTGTTATGCAGAGCTTTATCCCATCTGACTTTGCTGGTAGGCTAATGCACGTCCTGTGGGAACAATCCATCTCTCACATTCACTTGCGCATGCTTTGCCGCCACCTGGTTATAATAAGCGCCCTCACTGCATGGTTCTGACATTGGCCAACAGGGGTGTTTATTTTTTCCAGGCGGGCACCGAAGAGCTGGTGAATGAATGGGTATCCACCTGTAACTACTGGGCGGCTCGTACAAGCAAGGAACCTCTTGCTGGTGGTGTCTCCAACATGGAATATGGATGGAGTAAGGTCGTGGACATATATGGTCATGGCCGTTCTCAATCTTCGAATGACTTATCGGAGCCAGACATCCCTGATACAATCAGTGTGCGTAGCGGAAAAAGTACGCGAAGTAGATATGGGTGGCGGGACGCAACAGCGACTGTTCGCGGTCCATATTCACCTCGGGTAGAGAAGACGATCATCAACGACTGGAAACCTCCATTGCCACCTACGGTAGCGAGTGTTCACGACGAGGAAGCACAGCTGGACGCGCTTCGGAAACACGTTGCTTCTCTAAAAAAGGACCTGGAAACACACAATGAGCTTCGCGAACCTATGTCCCTACTTGTGAGTTTTGTCGTCGATCGGTCGTCGAGCATTGTTAATTGAAGCCTCTGTAGTATCAACCACGGTCAGCCCATGCCATGAAGGCCCAAAGCAACTGGGAAGAAAAGTCTCAATATCTGCTTCGAGAGATTGTCAAATACGATCTATATATAGATTCTCTACAGATAGCTATGACATTGCGTCTAAAGAAGCGAGGAGAAAAGGGTCGGTTGTTCACTTCTTCTCTCGTTATTCATCATTGAAAGTATGTTAAGCTTTGGAGCGTGCCCTTTGCAGCTCTGGCACAGATGACGAAGCGACCTCCAGTGCAAAGAAGTGGTTGAACTCTGAGCAGGATGGTTTATCAGAGGAGGAACCTGAACCAACAGTCTCTCGACGTTCACATACTAGAAGGGTGGGGAGGTGAACTAATGATATGCGGGTATCCTAGTCTAATGTTTTTGTTATGATTATATATATATACCACGGTTTATATGATAGCTGTAAACGGTCACGTGAGTGCCCATAGCTGTGTCTGCAACGGGCTCACTGAGAGCTTGTTGTTCTCAAATGGCCTCCTCAGACTCAAAAGCCTTACACCGCTTAATTCGCTTCATCTCGGACCTCGCCGTCAACTCTTTCTTTACTGAAGTTCGTGTCATAGGAGGAGAATATGTGCCCAAGGAAGGCCCTATCATCGTGTAACTTGCGTGTTATGTGTTATGCATTTTCTGTTTCTCATTTCGGATAATTTAGGACTGCGACCCACCATAACATGATGGTCGACCCTGTCATTCTCTGTAAGACTTTGGGTTTCTTTTCTGTTATGAGTCTCACCCACATTTAAAGCTGTAGGATTCCCCCACCGCAGGATACTGAATTATTGGAGCAAAGGTGCGTAGTCGTAAGCGTGCGGTCCTCCATAATAACCTAAATTATGCCCTTAACTTCGCAGCTAGTTTGTTTGCCCATCCTGTCATGCGTTACATACTGTTCTCTTCTGGCAACATTCCCGTCGACAGGAAATCCAAGGACCGACAAACGTTATTCAAGGGGACAATTGATGCCCTCTCTACTGGCGGAGCTGTTGCCCTATTTCCCGAAGGGACAAGCTACACAGAACCCAGGATTATGCAAGTCAAAGATGGCGCTGCCTGGGCAGCCTTTGAATATACCAAGTGGTTGAAACAGAACCCAGGTGGTACCATACAACGTGATGTTACCATTCTACCAGTCTCGATCGTGTATACCAATAAAACAAAATACAGGAGCGGGGTGCGTTTTGGCTATATCATAATCATGCGTTTTACTGAAAAAAATAAACTCTGATTCTAGGTTATCATGGAGTATGCATAGCAAGCACTGTATTTTATTTATTTTGCTCACGCACCACTTGGCAAGATTCGGACATCCAATCACCATGGACGCCTATAAAGAGCAGTTCTTCTCCAGCATTGATGGAGAACCCCGTGCTGCTGTCAAACGGTTGACTCGTGCAATCGAAAATGAGTTGATCGAGACAAGTATTAACGCACCAGATTGGTAAGGCGTTTGACCGACCTGACATTGATTGGTTGTTTATATGTATCTGCAGGGACACTCTTTATGCAGCCAGGATGGCTCGAGATCTTTTGTGGGAGACGGAGAAGTCGATTAAACTTGAGGACTTTGTTGTCGTATCCCAAACGTAAGTCAGTTTGTTCTCTGGATAACTTGGAAAGTGATGTTCTTGTTCGGCAGACTTATCGACCTCTTCTCAAATGTGGAAGTGACTCCAAACTTCAAAGTGGTCAAGCGACATCTACTTGGATACTACTCTCTCCTACAATCATCCCACCTGACGAATGCGGTCTTGCATTCTCTCCCTCTACCAAGGACATTGGATCCGAACACCCCTGCGACGGTCCCCAGTCGCTTGTACACCCTTCTTCTTCTCATTCGCGACTCCGTCCCAGCCCTTATAAAGCTTCCTTTTTGCCTTTTGCCTCTAATTGTTCACACCCCCGTGTATATCATGAGTCGCATCGGTGCTAAGCTTGTTGAGGACGAAGAAGAAACACAAGCACAAAATAAATTGGCTTTTGGTTTAATTTCTTTGCTTCTCATCTACCCTGCACTTTTCTTTTTCCTATGGGCACTATTTTGGTATACACCTCTTGGAGCATTGTTATCTGCATTTATGGTCTATCTTTTCGCGGTTTACCATATCAAAATCATAGATGGCAAGCTAATTCATCTTATGGTACTCTTTGTATGATGCTTACTTACGGACGATGTTTGAACAGGAAACTATGAGCGGTGTGTCGTATTTTCAACTTGAAGAATGTCGCTGATATGCTTGGGTGCAGTGCCAAACGATTTGTGGCAGCTTGGCGGGTGCTCGTAGGTGTTTGGACTCCGAAACGATGGGATTTGTCGTTGGCCGCATTGTCTCAATTTACGAAACCGCCAACTCCCCCAGCAAACCCTTGGATTGACGGGGGTCGCACACCTAACAATACATCGGTTACAGATGAAAGGGCTAGCGTAAAAACGGAGTCGAAACATCAAGAGGACGTTGTAGTGGAAAATGGTCCGCCTCGCAGGCCTCCTTCTCGCCAACTTGTCCGTCATGTGCTACGATCGCGAGTGGAAGCTATGAACGCTCTTGCCAGTTTCTTTGATCAATTGGCTTATGCTGGAGCGGGGAAAAAAGTGAAAGCCAGTCCTCATATGGCCAAGAGATTTGGAGGAGGAGGAAGCACGGTTGTTGATACGGATGAGCAAGAAAGGATCGAAGGGTGGAGATTTGCGGCAGAAGTTGTCACATTTTTACAGAAGCGAGGTGCCAAGATTCCAAGTCTAAGACAAGGACCTTTGGAGGATGAATGGGCTCTGAGTAGCGAAGGTGAAGGATGTAATACAACCGGAGAAGAGGCGGGTCTGAAAGAGTCATCATGAATAATCTATTTTTTGATCTATGCTATCCGTTCTATAATTACATAAGGAGTCTTAAAAGTCCAAGCTTGTGGGCAGCCGCCATGCAATAACCAGTCATGTTCAACGACCATGTAAGGCCCCTGCACAAAAGCACACTATTTTATAGACTCTTATTCACTGATTTCCTCCTCTCCCCTCAGTCTCCCTCGTTATTCGAGCAGACCGTCCGTGACACTGACGAAGAATTTTACGCAACATTTCCGGAAGCGAGAGCTGCTGCGCTGACAAGATCCGATTTCAGTCAACAGCTCTATTCTTGTACCGACTCTCCAGTCAGTATTACATTCTCTTTTTCTTTTCTTTTCAGCGATCCGATTGTTTTCTGTCCAGGTCAATGACACTTGTAATTCTCACCAAAACATTTCCCTGCCATCTTACAACTATGGTCTACAACAATACACGCTGACACGCCCGCAGACTTCTTTTGATCCGGTTTCTCACAGCAGCGCGTCAATTTCTTTCGCTCTGCATAACGTCACAGGGAGTGTGGATGATCAACGAGACACCGCTATTGCTCCCATTCTCCAAGGGCGCAAGCGACCAGCTCTCAGATCGCCAACTCCCCAACTTATCGATGCCTCTGAACTTGGTGTGATGCGCCTGGATGACTTTTCTAAGCCTTTTTCCTCGCGAGACAGCGGTACTCGAATCAACTATTTCCACAAAAATCAGCGACGTGCACATTCCCTATCATCTCGTGCTCTGATATGGGATCCTGTTCCGAGTCCTCCAAGGTCATCCATCCGTCTTAGCCCTCTACCTAGTAAACGCCAATTGGAGAAGAAACCTCCACTCGCATGTCTTTTCTGTCGTGGTAGAAAAATAGCATGTGGTCCTCCCTTGCCCGGTAGTCTGAACAAAACCTGCAAGTGAGTGATACTTTCCTTCCTTCTACGCATCAAAGGGAGGCCGATATCTTTTCCTCCAGTCAATGTCAAAGACGATCATTACCCTGCGAATATCCATCTGAGAGTCGGCGGGGAATGAGGAAAAAAAAAAACGTCTGCCCTTGCTGAAGCGCGGATAATTGAATAATTATGTTTTGAGCTTAATATATGTACTATTTCGTTGTTGATGTTCGCTTTTGCCCATGCTTGCATCATGCTATTATTTGGCGGTCCCATTTGCTCTCTCTCCGACCTCCCCAAATTCAAGGGTCTTTTTGGCTTTGCTATGCTGTTAAAATTATATATATATTTCTTTGTTGTTTGCGTTCGAAGAAAATGGTAGGGAGGCTTGATAAGTACTCGCAATCTGAGTTTCCGTTGAAAGAGTTTATAACCAATTAGATAACCAACTTTGTTGTAATACATGAAGAGATGAATATAAGATGTAAGAGTTGAATGAAGATTATACTCTTCTCTAGATAGGCACAATAACCGATAAGAACCACAAAACTAATCTCGCCGAGCCACCTTATTTCGACGAGTCGAGCGGCGAGGGCGTTCATTTGAGCTGTCCTCATCTGGAGCAGAGGGCGATGCGCATTTTCCCTTTCCTGACGTTGACGGATCATCCCCAGAACTTAAAGTGTCCATCCCTGCGCCGTCAAGAACCTCTTCGGGAAGAGGGCTCAACTCGGCATGAATACGTTTATTGGCACCCTTGGCAGAGGAGGAACTTTCGCCTGCCTTTTCTTGCTCTTGAGAGGCGGCATAAGCAATCATTTCCCAAGAAGGTTCCGGAAGACGATTGCCTGTTTCCGCGGCCTCAGAGAGTACAAGGCTGCGTCGTTGGAGAGGCGCAGTTCGCAATGGGCTGGGTACTTCCGAGGCAGATTCCTGGAGCTGCATTGCAATAAAGTCTTCAGTGACACCTGCACGGGCAACACTTGGAGGCTTCATAGATATTGGCTTCTCTGGGCGCCGAGCAGAGGGATACACGGGGGTATACGATAGGAGCCATGGGTGGTCGAGGGCTTTGGTAAGCGATAACCTGTGACGGGGATCTTCTCGCAAGAGGCCACGAATGAAGGTATGTGCTACAATGGAGGATCAGGTATACTCGAGATAGAAGTGCAAGCACTACTAACCTTCATCACTCAGACACATCCTAGCTAGAGTCTTCCAGTCGACTTTACGACCAAGGATGCGAGTACGAATATCTCGTTGGTTTTCATCTTCAAGGAAAGGACCAGAATTGGTAAGCCTGATGAAAACAGGTGAGGCACAACGGCAAGGAACAAGTGGTTGACCGCTTACATGGAGAAGACAATAACACCAACGCTCCAACTATCTACAAGATTATCGTACCCTTCTCTGTCGTCCTGCTTGACAACCTCAGGCGCCAAATAACTTGGAGTTCCACACATAGTCTAGCGATATGAGATATTTAGTAAGAATCAGATTAGCAATCTTGCAAGATAACGCACTCGCAACATTGTCAAGCTGTCAACCACCTTCGCCAATCCAAAGTCGGCTACCTTGACAATCGGGGGATTGTCTTTGGTGAGAAGAACGTTCTAAAGTGGTGTCAATAAGGGACTTGTATTCATAAGTGAGATGATGAACCTCGGGTTTGAGATCACGATGCGTCACGCCTTTCGAATGGATATACTGAAGAGAATATGTCAGCTAGAACGGAGGAGGGGATAAACATGGCTCTTACTGCCAAAGCATCACACATCTGAAAGGTAACGTGCTTTGCATCAACTTCACCTTGATGATTGATATGAAAAAGCAGTACGACGATACAACGTTCAAGACTTACATAGTCCGCCGCTTTTGAGGATATATTCTAGCAGATCGCCACCTTCTACGAGCTCGAGGACAAGATCTGTGAAAAAGGGTTGGAATTGTTATGATAGAAGTGGTAGAAGATGACATACTGATGTCGTTGTTTGCTTGAAAGAATACTTCAACAAGCTCACATATATTAGGGTGCTTCAGTTTTTCCATTATGCTGATCTCTCGAGCAAAAGTGCTATTTCTTGAAGTATGGCCGTGGTCTCCGTGGTTTCGAACGTTCTTACTTTCTTGAATCATTTTGACGGCATACCATTTTCCACTGGCGCGAGACATTGCCTTCCTAACTGTGGCAAAGGATCCTTTACCCAACTCGGTGCTGAGGTCATAATGTGCGTAGAGGCCTTCCGTCGGCAGACCGCCTGCTGTATGACGATACACAAAGCCTAAACGCTGGAATAAGATTTATCTACCATCAGCAAGAGTTTAAACACGCACGATAATCTTCGAGGCCTCCATTCTGAGGCTGTGGAATAGATGTACCGAATGCGATCTCGTTGCCCTCACGGACGATGCGTGTGTTGCCTTTACCAACTTTTTCGCCATTGATCTAAAGTAAATCAAGGTTGAGAACGGAAATATAGTTAAGAAAATAAGAAGAAACTCACAAATGTGCCGTTACTGGATAAGTCATGAACCACGGCTGTTGAACTTGCATCTTGGGCGCCATCCCAAGTGATGATACAATGTTGATTGCCTTACATTCGTGGCATAAATGATTAGATCCTCGACTACAGGAATGGTATTATGGATAATACTCACTAATTTTGAACCCCGGAAGGATGACTTGATTAAGCTCCGTATTTCTTCCTATAGTATATCTTGGGTGTATCTTCCAAAAATCTATCCTAGTGAGGGAGGGACTGCAAGGTTGCATATAACCCCAAAGATGCGCGTCTACGGAGACACTTTGAGGTTGAGATGCCTGCTGGGTGGATTGGGTCTGTTGTTGGTCTGAATCCTGTGAATCTGTGTACGCGTCGTCGTCCATGCCGTAGTCGATAGAAGAATCCATGATAACAAGTGGAAGAGGTGAGGAATGAATGGGTCGAGGATGGGAACCCTTTTTATAATTGACGCGTTTCAAAGCCCGATCAGTGGCAACAATGGCAATAACAAATCGCTTTGACCAGAAGAAAGGAAACAATTATTTTTATTGGCTGGCTACTAAATCTTTTGTCCATTAAGCGACCCGCTCTCTTTGTCCTGGAGACTCAAGTGGCAAAAACAACATATCAAATTCCTCTGCAGTACGCCCAATCACCCCAAAAGCATCCTGAAGTAGACGGCCCAAGAACTCAAGTTCCATAGTAACACCTTTCATCGTGAGCGCATACGCGAAGAACAGCAACTGTCGTGATACTTTGACGTCTCTATTCTTGACAATATCTAGTTGACGAATGGCATCTACCTAAAATAAAACAAGATTAGCCCAGATGGTTATTATTATTATTATTATTATTAATCATACCAATCGTAACCTTGCCTTCTCGGCAGGAGGTAAATAAGGTGGAAGCGGACATTTGAGACGGAACGCGGCAGCGAGCGTGGAGAAGTAGAGTATTATGTTGCCGGCCATTTCATGTCGCTCTTTATTCACCGGAACGATAAAGTCTTGACGGGCACCCTGAAAAATCGCCGGAATATCTAGTAAATACCCAATAGTTCAAGGTGTATTTTACCACTTGCCGTATACCTAAACCCAGAAAGTTGTTTAGAAACCAAAATACTGGGGATGACTGAGACAATACCATTCTTCCCGAGTCGTAACACAGCGCATGCTGTGTAATTTGTCTAAGATAGTTTGCAAGCTGACCAATATGCGTCGATACAGTTCCACAGGGAAAGGTCCCTTTAGCCGGGGCTCATGCTGTGCTTGAGCAAGCAAGCTCTGCAACTCAATTAACTTGATCTGTAAATGAAGTTCCCTAGACCAGGCCTCGATCAATTATACCATAGAATAAAAACGAGGCAAATATACATTGCCATGAACTCATGGATGGAGTTAGTCAGACGTGTGGGCCTTGCAACATCGGCCCCTGATTCGTGATGATCTTCATGGTATTCGGGTGCAAATGAATTATATGCCACCAAGCGAGTATACAACCACCCAATATTTAAACAAAAACTTTGGAATGAGTTGAGTAAGACCAGGGCTTTGGAACAGGGGCAAGAAAACTCAACTCGCTCAGCGATTTGGTTAACTCCTGCCGGGCTTCTGCTGGCCACCAGAACCATGACACCAGGACTGCCCACAATATCCCTCCCATAACAGCAATGGCGCGATGTAAGCCAATATCAAGAACCAAGACATCTTCTTGTCTGATGTTATAGCTAAGGATGAAGAATGAGTACATTTAATATGGAATGCAATTAGAAGAGTACCAGTAGAGACACGTGAGATTATATGTGAGGAGTGCAAGTCGCGAGGCCACAAGGTGCTGTGGCGTGGCGATAACGAAATAAAAGCAAGGTATCGAGAATAGGAAGCCAGACAGCGACAAAGCCACGGGGTTTGCTCGGAAAAGAGTATACAATCCCACTGCAACCCCTGCGCCAGATCTAGAACGGTCATGTTAGAAGCACAGGATAAGAGCATAAAAAGGCCATACAATGTCCCAAAGAGTCGCTGAAGACTAAGATGGTTGGTCTTACGACAAAGTTAGCCTCGAATCATATATTGTGTAAACAAGTGCTCACAGCCCCGATTGTTGGCGAAATCACGACAAAAAACTTGATCACAGGTGTCAACAAATCTAACCTGCGCCATATGATAGCGGAGGGAACAAACTCACTGAAATCAAAGCCCAATCACCCCAATAGTCCACAAACGTGGGTCGAGTTGACTCCAAAAAAGCAGGCAAAGCGAGAAGTGACATAGCCATCCCGGCCTTAATGGCAAATTTGGTATCCCTTTCTTTTAACCTTCTCCCAACCACCCATAACGTGCGTTTCAACCTTCCGACCCAGCTCAGTTGGTGGTGTGGTGGCGTTTGTAAAGTATCGGGGGCATGTGGGCGAATTTTTGCGAAGAATGGATGCACACGGCGATGGTGGGGAATGGTGTATGTAGCTGACCGCTCATTAATATTACTTCGCCCAAAATATCGGTAAAAGTAAAACATACACAGGCGCCTTTTGATGCCCAAGCTTTGTTTGTGTCTCATGATATTAAACACGGTGACAAAACCACGCTTAATTCGAGTGAAGAAGCGCATCCACCACGAATGTCGTAGCAGCATCTGTTGTTCGTAGCAGTAGATCCTCTCAATAGCGTCCACAAGTGAAATGAGTTCCTTGGCAAATTCCTGTAGGGTAAAAATGAAGCTATAAAAAGACGTTAGCTCATGATGTGTGTTCTCAAGTCGGCTTACAAGTAGACGAGAAAGACCTGCTCATTGTCAGTTGAATTGAACAGGCTATATTCTTCGTATTTATGTCTTGATTGGGGATCAGAACTTGTAGCAGAGGGCGTCGGACGAGGGGTAGAAGGCATATCAGTCCGCCGGTAAAGTCGCAACACGGCATGGTTCGAAGTACTCTCAAACCGCACTAATGCCGCCTCAATTCCTTCTACGAGCTCTGAGAACTCGTGAGGTTGTACTACACCCGAGCGCCTTTTATCTTTCATCCGTGACAGCGAACATACCTCCCTCAGTCTGTTTAAGGTATAAGTCGATACTGACTATAACGAAGGAAATGAACAACTAAAGTCAATTAGTTACGAAAGTAGACGCACAGATAATGCTCGTAAAGGGGATCCTAATTCTTCCACAAGATCTCCGAACATGGCAGCAGCAGCTTGCAGCAGAGCACGTTCATCATCGTCGGAAACTTGGTGGCTATCGTTTTCGACAACTTGGCTTTGTTCAGGATGATGTTTGATCCCAGCCTTAGTCAAATCATATTGTAGACGTGTACCACTCCGCAGGCCATTCAAATGCTGTGCAAGACGATTGAGACAATCCACGGCAAGCTCGTATGACCCTCTTCCCGAGAGGTTACTACATGGGATTCCAACGGGGTAATTTGTTTCTGTAGGAGCGCGAGTAAAAGCCCATTCGCTTTTCGCCTCTGTGAGATTCTTTTTTAGGCTTGTAAAACTATTCTGATGATTCTCAACTGCCCGTTGGACCTTTTCCATGTCTGCAATATGCGAGCCACTTTCGCGCTCAAGGAGAAATATACGAGTGAGCATGGGTAACAGCGTCGAAAAGGACTCGAGCGTCGTTATCATGCTCAATTGCAGGTTGGATATGGCAGTTTGAGGCCACACAAGATAACAGACAACGTTGGATGTTACGGATCCACATAGGGCGATCAGAGATACTTGAAACAAGCTCTCTAGACCGCCCTCTTTGACAACTCTAAAACGAGGCAGTTTGAAAAGGAACGAAAGGAATAGGATAAAAAAAACTCACACAACAAGAATAATGATCGCTGTCATGGTACAGGCTATGAGTGCATCAGAGGATGGGTTTGCCAAGAACGAAGAAAACGGTGTACCTGTATTAAATGACGGGTTTGCCTGTAGAGTTTCCTTCGAGTCGTATTCTCAATCGTTCATTGGTAAAACTTGAGCACTCACCATCCAGACTTTCATCCAGGCTAACCCACCCATAGTTAAGCCAAGCCATACAATTGCCAGAAATTCGCCCATCTCCTCCCATCCAGGTTTCAGGTCTACCCACCGAAAAATGAGCGTAGATATGAGACAAACTGCCGCAGAGTAGAGTAGCCCAAAGACACAGAAAAAATCTGCCTCGATCATTGCCCCAACGCTTTTTGCAGGATTAAAATACACGACTCTATTCAGAGTTTAGAAGATACGCAAAAATGCAGAATAAAGTATACGCCTTACATGGTTGCAACCATATGTCCGCTGGGTGAGGGTGTAGTAGGATCATTGGGACCGTACCACGACAAGTCGCTGATAAACCGTGAAAGATGAGGGGAGAAGGTGAACAAGGATGCAATGAAATAAGCAATTGCACACTTCAAGACGTTACGGTGAGTTATTGTGAGGGTCGGCAGCCGAAAGGGTAGGTAAGACTGAGTAGCCCCAAAAGGCACTTCAGGGGTTGCCACAGAGGACGATAAACTATCTGGTTCATAGGTGTTGGGATTTGAAGCTAAATCACTGGCAACTGGTTGGATTGGAAAAAATGCGCCGTAACTGGTAGGTTCGGTTGAATATTGCGTATGGAAGCTGCCACTAGGAAGTATTCGCGGGGACAAACTGGGACTACTGGCAATGTACTCGCGCGCTGCATCAGAGTCGGGACGGCTAGGTCGTGGGGTAGAGCTAATACTGCTTGGAAGCTGCCCCTCAATTTCCATCAATTGGCCAAAGAGCGACCATTGATGTGAATATTCTGCATGCCGCTGATTGGGCTGGCTACCTGAAGGAAGAGTATTCGCAGTAGCAGGTCTTTTTCGCGATCTGAAGGCGTTTCGACTACTCGAGTGAGGGGTGGTAGAATCAAAGTCGTCAATAGATTCAGTAGGATAGGATGAAGGAGAGCCAATGAAGACAGAAGAATCCAATGAGCGAAAGGAGGGAGCCTTGCGCGGTAACGGTATATCGACTGGTGGTTGAGCTGACATGAGGAGCACATCTTATATAAGCAGCAACATCTAATTATATAACAATCGAAATATGTATACACGTATGAATACAGTAGATGGGACTATTATTGAAATATCCCGTCCAATGTCCAAGATGGTCCGAGTGTCCAACACTACAAAAACGTATAGCTATATATGTTTCAAAGGAATTAAAGTGCAGAGTCCAAGATCTCGCCAGTCGAAAGCTGTGACCGTAGGTTTTATGCAAGGTGTGCAAAAGGTAGTCCGAGATGTGTAAAGAGTCCATAGGAAATGAGTGAATGGGGTGTAGTAAGTAGTCCATAATGTCGAAGCTTACTCATAGCAAATAATGACAACAAAAGAAACCAGAAATGAATGTAATGCTAGAAAGATGAAAAAATATGTCCATAAAGTTAGTGAGATCCATGGGTCCAGGATTATCCTGAGGACCAATTTTACGTTAAACGCTTCTGGATCTTGGCAACCGCAGGTGCTGGACATCAGGGGTAAACATGACGTGTTCTGGGGAGTAAACACGTTCGCATACCGATGAGTGGAAAGTGACCGCCAAGCCTGGTCATCGCATATAGAAGAACAGCAAGATCGTTACGCAATTCGCTGTGATCTGCCAGCGGCCACGAAACTCGGAGAGCGTCCAAGTCCCTTATGAGAATATCTGCAACAGACCACCAACATGGCTGTGTAAAGGTAAATCAATTTGCGCGTCGCAATAGATCATAGTGCTCTTACCCCAACGATGGGTTCAAGGAAGGCAAAGTCACCATCAGAAATATGCTTTACAACAGATATACATGCTCGTGAAGCTTGCGAGCACTTTTCAAAGGACACTGCGTCACCCAGTGCAAACGTGCGGTGAAGGTGAATCATAGCGGTATGGGCGAGGCTATAGCTGATAATCAAGCCATGTTTTTCGTCCGGTAAAACTGCGTCCAGTTGAGTAATAGGAATCAAAGTCGAGAGGAAGAGTGTAATAGTATGCTCAAGAGTCTGGATCTCATCACTTAGGCGGGAGGATTTGGTACCTGCAAACCCTTGAGTATCTAGGTCACATGAGAATGAAGGATATTTACAGTTCGCAGAGAGGTGATCGGCATGTGCAAAAAGGGCAGAGGCTTTCACGCGAAGTGCTGCAATCGAAAAACTAGCAGGAGAAACGGATCCAGAAAGGAATGCACGAATAGTTGGTAATGGCGTAGCTGTGTCAACGTGACCCTGTACTCAAGTGTTGTAAGCGCAAGATTTTGAAAGGTAGCAAAATTGCAAACTGACATTCTCATAACAGTCAATATCTTGCGGCCAAGGACAACAGATCGAATGGCGAGAATCGGGTTTATCTGGAATGATGCACGGCTTGCGAAGTACAACTGACCAGCACCGATCAAGGTTGTATACTTGCCAGAAAGCTAATATTTTCTCTCCTTCGCGGGTGTCACCTTTTGGAGGTTTAAGGTCGGATTCCATAGCATCGACTGTCCAATTCCGAGTGTTTGAATAGGTTCTTCCACCAAGATCGGTTTGTACGGACAAAGCGGCCGCAGCACTAGCATGGTAACTGCCTTCCAGAAGACGCCCATTGGCCAGGAAATACATCGAAAGCAAGGAGGATGCTTGAATAACATCAATGACCTTGTCGGGTGACTGAAGACCATCTGGGAGAGCCTCTAACGAGCGTTGGAGATAGTGTTCCTCATGCTGGCATAAAGGCTCAGGTCGCGAAATAAAGCACGCCCATAGATATATCGCGTTCATGAGGACGGGGTGCCTTTGTTCGGACGGCGGAAGGCTGAGGCTTTCTCGAAGACGACCCATGTGAATTCCCAGACCGCATTGATGGCTATGGGGAGCGAAAATATCCAATCTAGGCGAGAATTGCATCAATAATAAGACGTCGGAAAAAATGAGAAAGAAGTACAGCAGCTGCGCAAGCTCCATTGGCGGTTGAAAGCGTGTTCGATGACCATTGAAGAAAGTCTCAGGACTAAAGGGTGTCGATGAAGGTGAGGGTAGGCCCTTCGTGCGAAATAAGATAACTTGACGAGGTTTGACGAGAAAGGCCTACCTGTATCTGGGACCATGACCCTGGTGGTGGCGACGAATCTATATTATGACAATGAGCTCGTTTGACGTCAATAGGTTGCCACCACGAACCGGAAGGAAAAGGAGAATGAGACGCTGAAAGATATGAGCTTTCAGGAGACCCAAGAGATGAGGATGAAGAATTAGAGCGCGAATGAAGGTTGGGGTCGTATAACGTGATAGAAGTCGACACATATTCTGGATCTTCGAGCTCCCGGATCCTATGTTCGAGCTTGATGATGGTCTCGCGAAGGATTTGAGTGCGAGTCTTGCCCTTTCCATCGTCATACTCACACCCATCGGCTTTCTTAGCCCTCATGCACTGTTGGCAAGCGGGCTTGACGCCATCACATCTCTGAATATACACAGGCAAGAGATAAATGGGGAGAAATCCAGAGAACTGCATTTTTATTACCATCTTTCGTTTCCTGGTCGAAGAAGGGTGAGTTGAACTGAATGATAAAAGGAGAATGCTATTAGTACTTGCCTGCATCGTAAACAAGCCTTTCCCCTTTGCAAAGTGCCCTGTGACCCAGGTTCCTGAGGTTTGTTGGTCATTAAAAAATATGGAAATTATATGATACAGATAGAGCGATTATGGGTGCTCTGGTATAGACCGGAGAGAAATAAAATGGCGAGGCCAGACTAGAGAGGAAGGGAAAAGAGGCGACTAATCATATGGAAGAAGGAGGGAGGGATTGTAGACATGATAATAATAAAAGTTGATTATACTAGGGTATGCGCACAGCCCCTTCAGTAAGGGTCCGTATCCTCAGGATCGGTCAAACATGACCGCTGATAGCAAACTCTTCCACGGCCAATCATGCCCTGCCTGAGAAGATACATTACTTGACCAACAATACTTAACTACCAGTGATGGAGACAATTGAGTTAGAATGTACCCGAGAATTTAGAGAGTGGTCCGTGAAATGTTGCTGTCGGTGATATTGATTGTGTTCTAACAATTTCATTTCTTTCGCGTGAGCTTGGCGCACAAAGGCATAACGCTGAAAGTGATTGAGTGCTTGAAGGAACAAAATGCCTACCTAAATTTATTTCATCAGTCGTAACGATCAAAAGAAGGTGTTGATATAGATCGTCCAACTCACTGGATATGCGCGCAGTTGGTTGAACAGATTGACCGTGTACTCCCGTACCGCTTCCTTCTTATGAAACAGAGAAAACCCTAGGTACAACAGGCCTCCACCATGAGGCAGTGACGCGAGGAGCTTACAGAAGAGCGGAGTCAGAATTTATAGTTCTGTAGACTGGATCACATTACTTACTTCAACGACCTGATCGTAGGTTTTAACACCCTCGGCCAGGCTCTTTGTGATGGCCAATGCCTCTGCGTCTACCATGTTTTTCGCATACCGAAGCCGAAATAATTGGTGCAGAACGTCAAAGCCTTTGATTGCACTGCTTGCCTTGTATTTGGTGTAATCCTGCGTATTTAATAAGGTTAGATGTAGCATCATGTAGGACTGCAAAAATCGCAACATACCATGACTAAATAATGATAACTATTAGTTTTCCGCCAAGCCTCGATACGGTGAGCATTGGTGACTAGCTCTTTCCAACCATTCGCTTCCTCGCTGAAAGCAATTCCACTTCCGAGCTTCGGAGGTCGACCAGCGGCTTCTGTAAAAGGCGTGCTTAAATACCCGAACGTGGTATTACCAGTGATTTCTTCCTCGTAACGAGATGCAAGCCGGACGAAACGAGTAACATACTCGGTGAATCGCATACGAACAAGTGTTTCTCCAAAATGGTCCTCAATCGCTGCGCGAATCTATTAAAGGTTGAGGACATTCAGAAAGCCAAAATAGGATAGAGGCGGGTCGTACATCTTCAATAAACACTTTGTCGGCGTTATTATCTTTTCCCGATTCTGCTTTAGAACCTTCTTTAGTAATGCGAACAAGTTCATCTTCACTTGCTGTAGATGATTCGGCTTTCAAAGTTCCTGATCTTGTGAGAAGATGTCCGCCCAAGCCGACAGTTGTCGTCGCAGGATATGTTATATGAATGTCTTTCGCAACAGTCACACTACCGGTGCTAATATCCAAAAGTAAATCCCATGCTCTTGACGCTTCAAAGATGGGATTCGTTACTCCAGCTATGTAGGCGGGGCTAATGCAAGTGATCTTAACTCCTGGCCACAAAAATAGGATGAAAGGCATACACAGCTTCCCACTCATCTCTATTGTTCAGATTCGCATACGGGAAAGCGCGTTCAATAAAACCTCTTAGCACAGCACCACATCCAGACCCCAGAGCACATGCCGAGAGGACAAAGCTTGAAACCTCTCCAGCGGGCCGTTTATGACCCAAAAAAATGATACGTTTTCCGGTTACCAGTGCATTGAACAACACGATTATCGGATGAGTTTGAGGCCCATTGGTGTGCAAATGTGGGTGTACGGGTCCAGTAAGAAGTTGATGCGATGAAAACACCTTGATCAAAGTGATGAGGGAATACTAGAGAATCCTCGTTAATGAAGGAAAGCAAAAGTAAACATCGAAAATGATCACACACATCGCCAACTTCTTCGGGGAAAGTTGATAATGGCATTTTGATTGGAAGTTGATGATCCTTATATGCGACTGTGGTATGATAAAAGTGCGTGTCTTTAACTACCCCATGTCGGAGGAGAGGGTCGAGGAATGCTTGTGGATTTAGCGGGCGATAAGTTTGTTCCTTGCCGCCTTGGGCATGGGAGGAGGAGGAGGAGGCGTCGATAGATTTCCGGTTTCTGGACGAGCCTACTAAGGTGCTGCCTCCTGTCAAAGAGACGACGCTGGCAGCATCCCCCTTCTCTTTCGGAATAATATCCAATGCGCTCTCGTCGCCAACCCATACTGCACTTCCGCCAAGAGAAAAAGATAGATCCAAGGGATGGTGTTGAGCATGAACCAGAGGTGAAGTTGGCGGCGCACTTTCTAGGTCTATGCGGTCTTTACCACGTTGGTTGTCTTTTCTGGTACTTCTGTTCTCTTCTTGAAACCTTTCCTTATCTCGATTTCTTGACATAATGCCCTCTTCGAAACTGGAATAGGAGTCGTTTGAACTTGTCGATTTATGCTGAAGGACAGATCTTGAACCAATAGCAGTTGGGGCATGGCCCCAAGTTTGCTGAGAAACGAGATGAGAAAACTTCTCTGCAAAGATATCTTTGCGTTCGGATGAGCGCATAACTAGTTTTTCGTGACGCGATAAGACAGGCGCTCCCGAAAGGTCCATTGAATTAACGGCGTCAAAAAGTCGTGCCAGACAGTCTTGAGATGGATCAGCAAAATAATCATCAAGAGCCATGAGAAGGAAAGGCTTTCGATGCTAGTGAGATCTAGCTTAAATTTGGACAAGGTATTAGAGCACAGACCTTGAAAATCTGGATGAACGAATGACGCGTGCAAATGGCAAGTGCAAGAACCTGTGCTCCTCTGAAAGAGAAGGTCAGAAACTCCGTGGCTTGAATACAGAGAGATAAAAGGAACCTGTCCAAGGATTTGTCGTGTTTTGTCCTAACCAAGTTCAAGACACAAAGCAGCTCTGGGCGATGAGCACTGAGACGGTCATTGTTCTCACCGGGAAGGGGTATGGAAGTGACTTCAGGGGTATCAAGGGCAAGAACTGGAGATATTGTGTTAAAAGGCGTCTGATTTAGAAAGAAGATAGTCCAGTCGTCCAGTTGTGTTTCTGCCCCATCGGGTAACATGGACATAGCAAGGACACTAAAAGTGTTGTGTTGAGAGCAAGTAAGTGACATAAAAAAAATGGTTTTTTTTTTGCCTTTCATCTACACCTAGAGGCTGAGGAAATTGATATTTGAGTTGAGCACCCTCCTGAATATGGAACTCTGCAAGGAGAACAAATGAGCAATGGTTCATTAGAGGAGGGAGTGATGACTAATCATAGGTTTACCTTCCTGCTTACTATTATTATGACGGGTTTGATAGAAGTCCGTGTTCAATTCAGTGCTCGGTACATCTCACCCACTTGCCCACAACACAGGTTACAGGCCCCGGCATTGCATACATATGCTTGGGGGGCTTTGCCGTCGCCGTTCGTCCCCAATATCTTCCTTATCCTCTTCCTAAATTCTAGTTCTAGTTCTCTCTCTTCTCTCTCCTTGCCAGAGAAAAGGTCTCTCTTAATTCTCTAATCCCTTTTAGTCTTCCTTCATATTTCATTCAGGTATACGTCAATGAAGTCGTCTTAGGCACACTATTCGGCATTCTCATGGGTCCTTACTTCGCTGGTGTATTTGATCCTCGGTCATGGGGATCCAAATCAGACGAAATCACCCTTGAAGTTATGCGCGTAGTCCTCGCTACTGGTTTGTTCGCCATTGGTGTCGAACTTCCTAAATCGTATATGGTCCGGCATGCCAAAAGTCTTCTCGCCATGGTAATCCCCACCATGGCCATAGGTTGGGTCATTGTTGCTGGTTTGTATTCTCTTTTCTCGCTATACATTTACAAATTCACTGTCCTTCTAGGTCTTCTTCGTCTCTTATTTCCTCAGTTACATTTTATATCTTGCTTGGCTGTTTCTGCCTGCTTAACGCCTACGGATCCAATTATTTGTGCGGCTATTGTTGGCGAGTCTTCTATATACTCCCTGCACATCATCTATCTTAATCCATACCACAAAAGGCGGTAAATTTGCAAGACGCCATGTCCCTGTAAATTTACGTCAACTACTTGCTGCCGAATCAGCTGCAAATGACGGTCTTGCCTACCCTTTTCTGACACTAACCCTTTACTTGACTCTTGATTCATCGCGTGAGGTTGCCATCACTCACTGGGTTTTGATTGGCTGGTTATGTATGTCATCCTTTCACTTTGAAAAAAGGTATTCCTATATATAGATTTGGCAATCCACAGATCAAGTATGCTTGGGTGTCGTAATTGGTGCAATCCTTGGTTCGTTCTAACACCCGGCCTTAGTTAATTGTACTGATGCCCACAAGGCCTGATGTTCTCCCACCTCATTAAATTTTCTCATAAACGTGGTTTCATCAATCGAGAATCATATGTTGCGCAGTATATAGCTCTGGCAATTTTTATTACTGGAATCGTCAGCACACTTGGAAGCGATGATTTATTGGCTGCATTCGCTGCAGGTTTGTACATACCCGATTTTGTCTACTTGGCCACAGGATTTATTCCCAGTTTTGTTAGGGAGTGCTGTTTCCTGGGATGGCGATTTCAATGACCAAACTGAAGGCGAGGTTTTCGCCTCTGTCATAGACCTCCTTCTCAACTGCGCCTGCTTCATCTATATTGGAGCATGGCTACCATTCGAGACATTTACCATACCCGGTCTCGGTATTAACCCGTGGCGATTGGCGGCGTTGACATGCGGGATACTGTTTCTACGTCGTATACCGGCGATCTTGGCATTGTATAGATGGATTCCAGAGATAGCCTCCTGGCGCGAGGCTCTTTTTTCCGGCCACTTCGGTGCGTACATCATCGACAGTGGTTCCCGATGGGCTGATATATCTAACTTCTGAATAGGCCCAGTGAGTTGTCAAAGGGCGTATGTCATAACAGACCAGTTTCTAACTACTTCAACAGATGGGTGTAGGCGCTATTTTCATCTCTACACTCGCAGTCCATAGGCTTCCCCGTCCTTCAAATCCTCCTCAAACTCAACAAGACATTCTGGCTCTGGTCATCCACCCTATCGTATCCTTCGTCGTACTTTCATCGATCGTCGTTCGTGCGTCAACCGCTAAAAATTCTTCCCTTTTATTTGACTCGCATCGTGCTAGATGGCCTGTCGATACCGTTTTTTAATCTTGGAATAAATGTCTCCCGCACTGTCTCTCTTTCCAACACCTTGACATCCCGCTCAAGGTCTTTTCCTGACTGGATACTCAACGTCAATCGTATCCCAGCTACCCCTCAAGAACCAACATCGGAAGTGGCCAATGTCGCTGTCCACGGGGCTACAAGTCCGGTAGACAGTGGGAAAGACACTCCGACCAGTATTCTGCAGCAAGAACGCGTGTATAATGGCAAAGATGTTGAACTACCATCTAACATTCTTGCTCCACTACAAATACCTGAAATCGAGAGCAGCCCTGTTCTCGAAGAGAGAATTGTAGATGAGACGGGATCGAAAACAATGGCAGTTCATTTCCCTTAATTATGATCTATCGGACCAACACGAACACGAGTTATCATTAAGATGTCCTGTTTATAGAACTAATACATCTACGACCTATTACATATGCAGAATATGACGGCGTTGGTAAAATAGAAGTTTGTCCAAAGGTTCATTGCAATTATTGAAAGTTGGAATAATGGGAGTACAAAACCCCAGTTATAAGAAAACAGTTTTCATGTGCCCCAGTGTACGGCTCTTACTCAAAAGGATTAGTGCGACCGGCCTGAGCACAGAAAAACAGTCAGACCAGTACATCTCTTCAAACGTTGATTATGCCCATACCTGGTTATGTCCGCCACGATCGGGTCCTTCACCACACCCACATAGCCATTCATGCCACCATCTTGTATCTCGTAGTATATGTTCATTACTATCTCCAGACGTTGGGTTTGATTGGGATATTGGAGCCATTGGAGGGGGTGTCCGTGGAGGAGGCAGAGACAATGGTTTCGGTGGCGGAGGAGGATGGCCAACTTTCGGAGGATTGGTGATGGAGACGGGGGTAGGCATTTCGTTCCTGTGTGGAACTGGTATAGCTTCAGGCTGCTTCGGTTGATGTGCATCGGAGAATGGAGAAAGCGAGTCAAGGGAGTTGGCAAATGGATCAGCTACATGACCGTCGTCGGAATCCGACCGGCTTGTAGAAGGGGTTGGGCTAATATTAATATCTCGCAATGGAAGAGTGTCGATATTGTCTTGCGATTGAAGTGCCATGTGAGCACCCAGTCCACCTGCAGTTGGAACTTTAGACTTTCTGCCTTGCCAGAGTAAGCTGGCACGTCGGGAAGCCCCACCGACATAGGAGGGAAGGACCGATTTTTGTGAAGACTCTCTAGCTGCTTTCCTTCGCTGACGTTCAGCGATTTCCCACCGCTTCAGATTCTGGAAGTCATTTAGAGAGCAGCTAAGTGTCCTGATGCAAGACTTGCCTCTTCCACTCGACGAGTTTCTTCAGCATCGTCATTTATAGGAGGGTATGAGATAGCATCCAGTGCCTCTGAGGACACTGTTCGCAGAATAGAAGAACCCTGAGTCTCCGTATGAACTTGGCGCTCCTTCCCCTTTCCCTTATTGGGCTGGGGGGGTGGAATTGGATATTCTTCAGACGGCCAAGTCGCTGACTGAGCGACATCTTCTTGAGATGCCGTACTCGACATGAATGTAGGTACAATTCACACTGTAACTCCAAGAATATTATGAGGTGTTGACATTTGTTAGGATCAGGTTTACAAGGTACTAGTGTCAGCTTCAAAATCGCCGTCCTTGAGAATGCATCAAGCTATCATCAAACTCGGAATCTCCATCATCTGCCGCGTAGTGTCGCAGTCCTAATGTCTTCCTGTAAAGAGTGAGATTCGTCCGAAAGATCTCCCCCCCTGTAATCGCCTTCCCGAGCCCCATGATTAGGCAGGGATAGGATTGATGCACGCGCCGTTTCTCGCATCTGCATAAGATTTTGATGGAAAGCGTTCTGAATTTTGCATATAAGCATTACTCGAATTTTCGGCCATAGGAGAATTACCTGTTCGCGCCAGTACTGAGCACGCTTTGCACGCTCTTGCTCTCTTTGCTTTCGATGGGTGACATAAAGTCCACTGAGTGTGCCCGACATGCCTGTGAGAGAGCGGGTGAAAAACCATTTCCACCTTTATCAGAGTACTGACCACCAATGATACCGAGGGCAACCAGAACATACACCCAAACCCCAAAGTGACGAGGAGTAGCCGCACTACTCCCGCAGACTCCGCTACTAAGACAATTCCAAGAGTCGCATCTACATCACCATTGTTGATACACGTTGGTTATCGACATAGAAGATGAGGCGTACTCCTTATCTGCAGCGCAAGCGGTGCCCAAAAGTTTACTGGTCATGCATAATTTTGTCCCGGAGTCACAGTACAGGCCAAGTTTACAATTGCCTCTATGAAGTCTCTGAGTTGGAAACGAAACAAGGATAAGGACAAGGATGAACATACCGGGACACAATATCGATAAACTCGCCGGATACACCATATGCAATATAAGGCGTATTTTCAACGGTGCAGTTTGCACCCAACGTAGCATTAGCCCACCTTGATGTCAGAGTTAAGTATCGAGTCAACAGTACTGATGCGGGATGGATTCATACATGCACTGGTTATTTAGACAAACAGATCCATTGACATTGAGACCTCGACCACTGGTATCTGCCAAATCTTGAAAATTTGTAGGGGCTTCACATTGATCTAGCATGCCTTTTAGTTAATTCTCGAATGAGTGAATGGCGTTTGTACCATCGCGGTTGAGCTGGCATGGACTTCCAACTGGTAATAGTGCTTGGCAATCGCTACCTTCGTCGGGACAGAATTGTCCTGGAGGGCATTTTTGTGGAAGGTCGGCGCCTTGTGAATATCCAATTGGAAATTCGTCTCTGCGACAACGTTTCGGTGTGCAGGTGCCTTGGTCTGTGCAAAAGGTGACCGAGTTACAATCGCTCCAAAACTGAAAGGTGCCGGTTTGCAGCTTGTTATTCGCTGTAGAGCAATTACCGCCATTGTTCACAGACCCGGCGTAGGCTGCTTGATAGGATGCAAATAAAATGAGTGTAAGAGCTAAGGAACGCATGAAAGTGTGTAATTGAAAGCCGCCTTCTGTTGTCATGTAGGGAGTTTACGTAATAATTCTAAGCTTATGCTCCCTCCACATCGCTGTTCCTGCCAATGCAGCACCTGGGCCGAGCATAACACCCCCAACCACACTCCATATAGCTAGTAATATAATTTCTTTTAAATCCTTCCCCAACCACAACGTAGCCAATAAAGATACCCCAAAGCCGAATGTGATATCTGTTGTCAAAAACTCCGCCACGCCCTTGCGCAATAATCCATGGTCCCCCTCCTTGATTCCTCTTATTCCCCAGACTGAGGTGGCTATTGTTAGATGTACTATGCTTGAGGAGACCAATACAAGAAAATTCAAGGTTTGGATAATTTGATATGAATTATTCGCATGGGCTGCAGAAGTCGGCTTTCGAACAAAGTAAAGGTAAATCTGTTCTGCCATTGAGAGCCATAAAGGAAAAGGCTGCCAGAAGGCGGTGGCATAGATGCTGTCAAAGTAGACCATGGCAAAAAATGGCACCAGACTTCCGAAGAAGAAGCTGAACACTATCGCTTCTGCCTGTACTTGTGAGATGGTGGCATCTTTGCCAGCTCGGTGATGACTGCCAGTCAGGATGAACACGAGCCAATACCATGGGACGCCAACACCTATGGTGACTACCTGATAGACACCCCAAGTAACAGAGGGAAAGGAAATGAGAGGATGTGACCGTTCTCTACGGCCTTCTATCATTGGAGTTATCACGAGCGGCGCATGGGTGCCAAGGAAATATACCAGAACTGGATGTGGGTATGGATGAATCGCTGGCTGGAAGAATGAAACCAGTATGCACAAGTAAACATCGAGATAATGAAAGCCGGTGTAGGGCACACGATAGGCTTGGTTCAATTCGAATTCTTGGGGTGTCGATGGTTGACAAATTGGATCAAGTAATAGGTCCAGTCCTGATCTAAACAGACCTCCGCCAAAAATGTAGTGAATGGCAAAGGCAGAGAGACTGCCAAATAGAAATGCTATCAGTACTATAATAATTTCAACGTTGAGAAATGCGAGGACATCAACGACATAGTACACACCGAGTCTGGTCATGATGATGGTCAAAATCGGGTTCCAACCCCTGCTGTTCGGCTTACCATGTGGACCGATATCTTCAAATCCATACTCAACCTTTTCTGCGGACCCACTGAAACCCAACAAACTCCTCAAGGACAGCAGTTTCCGGAATCCTATCCCACTTCCCACCAATGGCAACATAGACCCCCACAAAAGCATCAGGTTTACCTATCTATTGCCAGTCCATTTTACAAAATTTCATCGACTTTTAGGATGCGAATCAGATCAACCAGAACAACGAAATTTATCTCTCCCTTCGAGCACGCGCTAACGAACATGGTGACAAGATGGCACAATGTTTTCAACAAAGCCATGAAGCATATGCCCGTCGAGATGGTGCATTGGCGAAAGATCTATCCAACCAAGGCAAGGAACATCAGCGCAATATGGAGGAACTTAACAAGCAGGCGGGCGATTGGATTTTCATTGGTGCGCAATGCTCTTAAGTTCGCAAATATACCCATCGAAATCAGTCTCAGTATCTTTTTTTTTTTTTTAGAGAATAACAAGGTACTATGGACGTTGCCCAGTCTGACAGATTCCTCACCTCATTGGATATAGGACAGTAAACCAGGCGAGATTGACCTCCATGGGCTATATGTCAAGGAAGCCATAAGCCATGCAGATCAATCTATTCAACTTGCCAAGTCAAACGGGGACACTCAGATTAAGCTAATTGTTGGTCAGTGGCATTTGTTTCCTATCCCTGGCCCGTCTTAGAGATGATAATAGGAAAGGGTCTCCATTCACATGGTGGTGTCGCAAAAATCAAACCCGCCATTGAGGAACTGATCCAGAAGTGAGCGAATGAGTCTGGCCATGGCTCATGATTTTTTGGTTGTTAACACTTTGTCAGACACAAACTCGTCGCTCAGTTAGATCCTAACAATCAGGGGGTTTTGATTGTCTACCTTGACTCAAGTAGTCGCCAAGGTATTGGCGCTGAGGAGATATCTCACCGCTTAGCACATGAAAATGACTCTTGTGTTATCATGTAACGGAGAACGAACTGCAGACGGGGACGAACACTGTCACTGAGCAGAGGGAGAACAACTGTACGCGAGAGTAGTGTCAGAAAAATAATAGATTTAAACGATACTGTTATGGCTATTTTCAAACTTCGAGACCCACAAGTACAAACGCTGGATCTACTTGGTAAGGGGGTTTGGTAACAACCGTACCTCCAACGTACATAAGTGAATGGAGAAGAGCACTAAGATTTGGTGATGATCGTTCCAACACAATGATGAGCGAACTACACCCCAGGCTTTCATCAGCAAGATCCAACAGGGCGACGATGCTGCAGGACAGATTTAATGTCAGCCGGTCCGTAGCACATGAGTAAGTAGAAAGTATAATCACCTTTCACGCAAACTGACGGATTCGGCGCTTTTACCATCTACATAGAGAGTTTTCGTAGAACCAGGTATATCGAGGACGACGCCGTTGAAGTCACTGCCCAGATTAGGGGCAGAGATGGAAACACTCTTGGCATGGGGAAGAATCGATATGCCTTGATGGGGGAATATTGTCATGAGAAAATCAAGGGCATCCTTCTCGCGAATCGAACCATTGGCTTTGTGATAATCACTGCCATTGTCAGGGGTTAAAGGAGGGGTAGACAAGTTGGAGTAGTTTCTGCGTGGTATGGTTCTTGGAATTGAGGCCGGATGAGAATTATAAACGAATGGATTTGTGGAAACAGGCGAAGAGGTGGGTGAAGAAAAGGGTGAAGAAGAGAGATGGGAGAATAGTGAAGACGCCGGACTGCCTGTCACACAGTCCAACGACCCTCGATCTGGAGGGCATTTTGCTTTGGGGACGTCAAAAGCGCCACTGAAAATGAGAGTAGTAAAAGGCAAAGTAAGATAGAAAAGGGCAGTGTCCACGTACCCCAGGCCCTCCAGAGAACGTAGTGGAATAGTAGTACATGTCGTCAGTGCCTTGGAGGTGGCACACAGCAAGCACACTAGGCTCATTGTCGAGAGTGAAAGCCCCATCTCCAACGGTTTGACGACCGTTGCTAGAAGTTAAGAAATAAGACTCTAGGTGCATTGAAAGGTGGAAAGAGACATACGTGGGGCAAAGACTAGATTTCTGATTTGAAAAATTGGACATTGTGGAAAACAACATAAGCTGCCAACTTGGCTATTGTAATAAGATGAAAGTGTTGAGTATGGGTTGGTGACAGTTGGAGAGCAAGCGCCGAGCGGCTGAATAACACCCTGGTCCCCCTGACTAAGCACCCGGCACTTACCGTAACCACAAACTCTGAGTCTTCTCTACCCAACGACCCGAAAGTGCTCATCGTCGTTCAAGACAGCAGCTTCAACACTGTGAGTCCACTTTTCACAATAGATATCCCCCTCGGTACCATGCCTGCATCTTTTTAATGTCGTTTTATTCATTTCTCATGATGGATCACCTTTTGCTACATCGGATGACCTTTTTTACCCCACAGAATCACAATTAAAATATCATGGCTGACGCTCCAAGAGGTCGTGGCGGATTTGGTCGCGGAAGAGGTGACAGAGGTAGGGGTCGTAGGGGTTCTCGTCGTGGAGGACGCAAAGATGAAGAAAAGGAATGGTGAGCAAACATTTCCACCTAGATTGAAACTTGACCTGACTTCATCTTAGGGTTCCCGTCACCAAGTTAGGTCGTTTGGTCAACGATGGAAAAATCAAATCCATGGAAGAGATTTACCTGTTCTCTCTGCCTGTTAAGGAATATCAAATAATCGACTTCTTCCTCCCCAAACTCAAGGATGAGGTAATGAAGATCATGCCTGTCCAGAAGCAAACACGTGCTGGTCAACGTACCCGATTCAAAGCCTTTGTTGCCATCGGTGACTCCGAAGGTCACGTCGGCCTAGGTGTCAAGTGTGCAAAAGAAGTCGCGACTGCCATCCGTGGTGCCATTATCCTCGCAAAACTCTCAGTCATTCCCGTGCGGAGAGGTTACTGGGGAGCTGCCCTTGGTGAGCCTCACACTGTGCCTTCAAAGGTTAGCGGAAAAGTGGGTTCCGTTATGTGCCGTCTCATACCTGCTCCACGAGGGACGGGTATTGTTGCGGCCCCTGCGTCCAAGAGGCTCTTGCAGTTGGCTGGCGTAGAGGACGCATATACGCAATCCAAGGGTTCGACGGCGACTATGGGAAATTTCTTGAAAGCTACTTTTGCTGCTGTGCGTTTTCTCCTACCTCAACTTGTTTTATTTCCTCTCATATCCGTGCCAGATCACAAAAACTTATGCATTCCTAACGCCTGATCTATGGCGCGAGATACCCGTTTCAAGGTTCCCTTATGACGAGCATAGCGCCCACCTGCAACTCGCAGCAGGGAAAAAATCGTATTAGATACTTTCATTTAGCCGTTCAGTATTATGACCATCGCATTGTCACTGTCACTGTTTGCGTAAACAAATGTAATTGCCGGATATGAGACATTGTTCTAAGCACTCTGGAAGTCGTCGAGACAGGTGGCTATCAAACATGTTCCTCCACACCAATGATCCCGGCAGTGCGTTCAACTTTTCTTTTTTTTCTAAACCTGGGTCTTCAACAACGCTGACGCTATCTCTGTACCTTAGTCAACTTGAATCAGTCATGTTCAATGCCCCGACAATCATTCGGAAGGGCTGTTGGCGATCGGTGATTAGCCCTTGTGAACGATTAAGATTTATTCTCATACGACTAGGTTTCCCCGCCTAAGTTACAGTTTTGACACCATTGCGTGTTCCAGTATGCCATCAGATCAACGAAAAGTACCATCAACGGAGCTGCCAAGGAGTAATGGCAGGTAATGGCGATAACGTTGGGGTGACCGATCAACATAAATATTACTATTGCAGAGAAACCTTCTATGAAATGAGAAACCCCGCTGTGGACCCCCGCAAATCCCGTCGCCACGGTACAGACTTTGGTCTGGGAAGATACGCGGAAAGCTCGTTGACAGTGCCGGATTCCGACCATCAAAACCCCAGTAAAGCAATTTCCTTTCCTGTACCTCTGTCCACAATGCAAGACAATACAGCTTTCGATGGGGACAGCGTATCTTCGTTGTTCGAATGTAGTGCTCTTGATTTTCCGCAGCCTCCGCCTATAGGCAGCCCAGTAATTCGTCGGATGCGCAGTTCCCCTTGGTTCTCTGATAAGGATTGCATGAGCGAAGGTTTTTCAGATCAAGAAAGTCGGAGGCCTAGGAGATCAGCCAGTGTGCTGTTAGACTCAGACTTTCGCGGCCCTTGCTACTCAGTTTCATCATCTGTTACCCAACAACCCACGCTGAGACAGGAAAATGTTGAATATTGTCAGTTTCGAGCATTGGAACGATGAATACTCATTGAACCCAAACGCGATGAAATGCTTATGTAATGGCCAATATCAGACGCGTCAAAACTACGAAAATCCGACGGTAAGTTCCCTCAAAACACGCGTCAAACACACTGAGAAATAATTAATTCAAGACATCTACTCTATTCGAGCCCACAGAATCAATATGGGCCACATATAGAAGATAAAACTCAGTCTCTGAACAATAGACTATATTGATAGTTTGTACCTATAGAAGATAAAACTACTAGTTGTTAATACTCAAAGTATAAGGCATAAATCAATGACTAACCTCAGTCTCTGAACAATAGACTGAGGTGTAAACTACGACACGACGAAGGTTAAATACCTAAGTGCCTCCATTCTTGAGGACACCTGAATAGCGGGTAACATCTGGTAACCAATTACATAATCGTCACCGGATATGATCACAAGATAGAAAGATGGAAAACATAGGGGGAACAAAAGATAGAAATGATATCAGCATACGGTTTGTAATATTCAACACCACATCCCACGCAAGCAGGGCGACAGTTCCATTGAAATCACACATGAAGAGAATGGAGGACAGAGTGCGAGAGTTGAAGAAAGCTGTTTCAAGGTACTTGGACTCGGAGAGAGGAGGGGTTTTCGAGGTTGCAGAACATGCCAGTGATGTCGAGATGGGAGATGCAGAAGGTGATAATGAGTATGAGTCCGATTTTCATGATGATTTGGCTTAATTTTTTAAATAATTCTGTCCTATGTTCAACCTTACATATTTTACTAATCATAATCAAGATATGTGAGACGAGGGAGGCGAGCTGAAGCATCAATCGTAGCCTTGCAATGTTTTGGCGCTTTTGTGTGGCTGTGCAATTAGTCATCAGCCATCAGTGCTCGCAGGCGTTGCGCGTCCCCACTAGGACTCAAAGCTTGACCACTGGCACCTTTTCCATGATCTAACTTGGCCAGATCCTGTGGAACTTGATTTAAATACATTTTGCGCTTCAATTTTTTTTAAATCTGTCATAGATCTCTTAAAATTTGGTTTATCCTGTTTTTGAGATCGTTATGAGAAGGGTAAAACAACTACAAACAAAATCTATTTGGCAGGCATTGCGCCTCCCCACTAGGAGGAGCTGTCGAACCCCATCGCAGTCACGTGCTTATTAAGTATTTTATCTTATCGGAAGTTTTGAAGCTTAAATATGGACCTTGACAATGTCAAATCGGAACCAGCGACTCGAGAATTTATTGCAGTCGTTCTCGCTGGCTTTGGAAACGAGTATGTCTATTTCTTCCTAAAAATATGTGTTGCTAATCTCCTTTATCAGACTTCTTCCGCTAACAAGCGATTACGGCGATGAACCATGTCCAAAGTCATTGTTGCCAATTGCCAATAAACCTTTGCTTGATTATACTTTAGTATGGCTAGAGCAGTCTGGAATAAAAGGTACGTCAAATGACATCCTTAACACTATCTCACATCACTCAACCACTCATCTAGATGTCCTTCTTATTTGCCCCGCTAGTCACCGCTCGTCTATTTACCATCATATCCATTCCGATGTGTCCTCGTCCTCTCTCAGAGTCGACTTGCAAACCTGTGACGAATCCCTTGAAAGCAACATAGGCACATGTGCTCTCCTTCGCCAATTTTCTAGCCGAATTTCCGAAGACTTTGTGATTGTACCCTGTGATTTTATTCCGCCTCAATCGCTCCCATTAACTCTATTGTTAAACAAATTTCGTGTGGATACTCTATCGGAAGGATCTATCGCAACTACCTGCTGGTATGCATCTCACGAACCTGAAAAAGGCGCGTTTCTTGAGGAATGGGGCCCAGTTCCTTTACCTACACCAATCATTTGGGATCCATCCACCGGCACCCTATTGCACATTGATACTACGGACGACCTGGATCGAAATGCAGAAGGCATTGAGCTTAAAATGTCTTTACTTTCGCGGTATGTGACTTTTGATTTTCTCATGACCCTCTATTGTAACTATTTTCACCAGATATTCGAGGGCTAGGCTATCTTCTGCCTTTCAGGATTCACATGTGTATGTCTGTCGCAGATATGTTCTGGACTTACTACAAGAAAAACAACAATTTACCTCGCTGCGAGAAGAATTTTTCCCCTGGCTTTGCACAGTTCAATACCAAGGAGTCAAAAGAGCTAAATACGGACAAAGTTTGTTCTTTATCAATCAGTTCGCGTATCGACTAATATATAAAGCAGAGCTGAATTCATCAAATAGTTTGACTTCCCAACGACTTTCCTTGCAGCACTCCACTCTCTTGCCCTCAATGTCAACTGCAGAGGGAAATGCTGACAGGTTGAATTCATCAGTGCCCACTTCATTGACAGATTCAGAACATGACGACTATGCCAGTCTTAAGATCGGAGTGATCGTCCATCATCATGAGGTCGAGTCTGCAACCAGAGTTAACACATTGCATAATTTTTATGAAATGAACAAACGGGTATGATTGTTTTGATACCTTGCGTTCCTCTTCTTATGTGCTTGATTAGCTTTTATCAGGAGTCGCTTACAATTTGCCTTTGGATCCCAAAGACCGGTCGTTGATTGATCAAAAGGTTCAGATATCCAGCGACACCATCATTGGCGATTCAACTCAGCTCTCTGAGCGTACAATTGTCAAACGATCCGTCATTGGTCGTCATTGCATCATCGGCAAAATGGTGAAAATCACGGGGTGCATCTTGTTAGATCATTGCATTATCGGGGATGGGTATGAGTGTAGCTATACACTCACGAGAATGCACTGATCAAAAAGATTGACAGAGCCAAACTTGACAGCTGCATCCTAGGCAAGAACACACAAGTAGGCAACAAAGCCGAGTTGACACGGTGTATAACACAAGCGGGATATGAGATTAACGCTGGAGGTGGGTAACCCTCTCACGATGCTAATGCTGGATTAAGTTTAATTTGATAGAGGTTGTGAAGGGCGAAAAACTTGAAGTATCTGACTGGACGGCAAACCCAGAGGATGACCCCTCATTAAATCGGGGGCGGTTCGAGGATAACAGGGAAACTGTTTTCCTTTCGTAAGAAGGGGTGTATTTTTACCAAACCTACGAAAATTCGATTGTGATTTGAGGACGTTGGTTCGAAAAAGACGGTACACAATCAATCTACTACTATCCCGCTCGCTGTCCCGCATGACTAGGCATCTGATTTCCTAGTCCTTGAGAAAACCTTGAGCCCCGTCCCCCGCGAGCCCCACCTAGCGTTTATATGTGAGTCACGGAAAAAAGAGCGCGATGTTAAATAAATGTTACCTCGAGTACCCCGTGTTCGTTCACCGCGGCCACGACGTTCTTGAGTCTGTTCTCCACGTTTTTCACTCTTGTTACCGTCGTTTCTGTCGGCCCAACCGCCGGTTCCACCCATCTTGATGTCGAGAGATTTCTCGTTTTGGTCGACCAGAGTTGCCACCTTCTCCGAGATAACTTGCGCCAGTTGTTGAGACCGCGAAAGCTCAATTCGGTGGAACACAACGACGCCGCCGGACTGATCCAGAGAAGCAGACAGCTCCTCATTCCAGATCATTTTTGAAACAGTGGATGTTACCGTGCGAAGCGGAAGGGAAAAGGTTCTCGAAAGTAACGAAAGCGAAAGGGAGCTGTAATGAGGCGCGTATGTAAAAAGATAAGTCCTCAAACCCTGTTCTTGTATACGTCTAGACAAGATATATTGTTAATTTCTTTCTTGTAAGGTCGAAGATGGTGTGACGCACTTGGCTAACATTTCTTTTACAACAGAAGCTTCAGGCATAAGACTCCAAATTTTGATACTTTGTATCAAATCACGGCATATTTCCCATTCGCCGTCTTGTAAAGCTTTGCTGGCCTGCATGATATGATCTCTGGTACTCTCCGGAGGACCAGTAAACACTTGTCGGTCAGCGAAGTCCAGTAAACGACGGAAGGGTTTCGAAATTGACTTGCGCTTTTGCTCCTCAGAATCAATGCTAGCCAGTAAAGGTATTTCAACGAGCATGCTGGAGACAAGAAATGCAGCTTCCAGGAGTTCTGTGTTGATATGCATGTGAAATGGAAGCTGGCGCTGCTTTTCTGCCTTTTCCTGCTCTGGGGTCATGACTTGGAAACGCTGCTGGTGGACGCCCTGAGCGAGAAGTTCCTTAACTCGTTGTGTTGTGAAGATATCTTGCAACGTTGCCTGAGCCTCTTTGATCAAGCCTGATCGGAATGCACATAGTCCGAGTTGAACGACAGTTCTGTTGTATAAAATCTGCGTCGCCACATCGGCAGAGTGAATCGATTCTTGAAGATGCGACATCAAAAGCATATCCCGTGCAGTGTGAAAATCATTATGTAGAGCATGGTGGTAGATGTGACTCAACATCGCTCGAGTTCTCAAGAGGGAGTTGCCATGTTTGTATAGGTGGATGCAGAGCGCTTGAACCAGAGCTGAAGTGCTCTTTTGAATCGCCAGGGTCATTGCAGGCTTGACATCTGAAACGTCTGCTGCGGCTTCTAACGCTTGCACAACTGCATCAGGCTAAATGAGGACATGACTTAGCAACTATAGCTAGAAGTCACAAGTGCCTTACCTTTGAATAGATATGCTCCAGACGCCTCATAATGACCCTTCCAAGAGGATCACTTTGAGCAGTTTTTTCATAGAAGGCCTGAGCACGACAAATGGTACAATAAAGGACCTTTTCATCCTTCAGTCTATCCACGTACTCCGTACCGTGAGGGTCTATGTTTTGAAGACTCCGCGTAAATTCATCGTCTAGACGGTCAATGAAACTGATAATTGAACCACGAATACGGACAACGCCTTTTTCTGTCAATGGGGAACGCTCCATCAACTCGTCATAGTCGTCCGAAATTTCCTGAATAGAGTAATTGGAGTCGGTGGCAACAATGGCGACAAGCTGATCCACTTCGCGCTGAGCCGCTAGCCAGAGTTCTGTCGGCATATGGCTGGATACTGAAGAATTGTAGTCGAACCGAGAGGATATAAGAGCAAGAAGTACACGGATGCGTTGATAAGGAGTGGTGGCTACATCCACAAGGATTTCGAGGATGCGTATCTGCTCAGCACGATCGGTGTTCTGAGAGGGCAAAGAGGTCAGATATAAAGTAATAAGATAGGCAGGATGATTGAGAATAAACCTTCTTGCCACGAGCCTCTTGCACAGCTTGTAAATGTTTGAAGATGCCCTCTGAAGTGAACTGCATGACCTTTCCACCTCTGCCGACGGTCGTGAATTCGTCAACCGGTTCGTTAACTCCGCCGTTCACCGAACGGACGGCTGGAACCTGTGCCGTTGTGGAGGAATCTCTCGCGATGAGGTTGAGATAATCACGTTCAAAGGCTTCAGGATCCTAGAGACCTCTTAGAGAAAAATACTTGAATGACAATAGACACACAAAACCTCTTGATATTTCTTGACATCGTTTTCATACTCCTTTATTGCTTTTTTGATTTTCTGTTTCATTGCTGTGAGTGCTTTCGCGTTAGAAGCATTCATCTTCTTCTTCGCCTCTTTCTCCTTTGAGAGCGTGTTGTTGACTGATGATTCAAGGTGCACAAGTGTTCGCACATAGAAGGCAGGAACAGGTTCCGAAAGATTTTGTTGCCTCTGAACCATGCGTACCAATTTGTCAAATTCTGTTTACAATGAATAATAATATGCACGAGTTTTATAGATAAGAGGTGAATATGACGTGCCGTTGGATATAGCCATCCAATCATTGATTTTCAATGCGTTGTCCATGACCTTGCCGGTAGCTTGCATCTCTTTCAAACGCTTATCTACAGCGCTGAGGATGCGCACAGGGCGATCCTCCTCACTTGTTCCATCTCCATCTTCTGGTTCGTCTGGGTCGGACTCTGACTCTGATGGCTCCGACTCGCTAGAATCTGAACCTGCGGTACGAAGAAAGCGTGACATGGCTGGTTTTGCGGTTGTAGTCTGAATTTTTGAGGGACCTTCATCCTCTCCGCTGGACATGAGCTCATCGTCAGATTCTGAAGAGTCTGAGTCTGAATCGCCAGCCTGTCGAAAAAAGCGGGACATTTTAGATGAGAGATGCTGGACACGATCAAGCAAACGAGTCACACAGTTTTCGTCACAAAATTCAGGCAATCACGGCGTATGCCGATTTATTTATTTATAAATCAAAATTCTGCTATGTATCCCTTCTGGTGCCGCTACTTCTGTATCGCTTGGCGAGAAATCTACGAGAGCAATGAGCAAAATGGGCAGTCATGTTGTACTGAACCTCACCCCTCTCCGCTCAAAAGAGCCAGCAATCCGACGGAAATTGCAGAGACCCCACGTCGACCCCAAGGTTTATTCCAATTCAAATAGCTCCAGTAGCCAACAGTCCCGAGCACGACAGTGTTTACTGTCGAACATGTCAGTGAATTTTAAAAAGTATAGTAAACATCACTCTACCCAAACCGACAACCCCTCCAAGGAGGCCAATATGCTCATTAAATTGGCGGAAGATTACCATACCTCCCTTTTTCACCTTCTGTTCTTTCTCTTGATTTTGGATTCTCTGCCGGTATTTTGTGGCAACGTAGCCTTCTGATGCGATAAAAAAAATGCAGGCTGCAAAGGAAGCTGATATAGTAGTGGCATCTCGGCGTAAATGAGGATGCCTGTAGAACTTGCGACCAGCCAATGCCAATAAACCAATGTTTACTGTCAACAAATGGTTAGCTTTCTATATAAGGGTAGAATTATCAGAATCACTCATGCCAAAAAGACCCCCTGCTACTGCTGGACGAGTCAGATAGTGTTTAGCGATTTTCCAGAGGTAGAGACCCTCGGCTTCTACCTCTCTCAGATGCTTGCTTGATCTCAGCTTATCGCCGTTAGACATGGGGACTTCATCTCGGTTAGATTCAAGAGAAGCTGTAGTGACTTTGGTATTATCATTGATGACAAGAGGATGCGTTATTGGAGAAGTGTTTAAAAGGGCGGTATCTGGATGAGGTTGTTCTGATGGAGGAGGGATGTTATTTGCTGCGACAGATGCGTAAGACATTGGGGGGGGGAGGGGGTGGGTAACCAAAAATTCGAATTTCTGAACGCACCTTTAAGTAGTCTGACATCATTCCTTCAGTGACATCATTGTAAATGATTATTATGTAATTATTTAGAATACATCCAGAGAGTGTGGACAATCAGCAGCAACATGACCTGGACTTTCGCAGTCCTCACAAAAAATTGGCGTCGTACTTGTTCGCGAATTCATCCCAACATCGTCCCTGAGCATACTACAGCTGAAGATATCGTGGCCTGGCCGCTCGCATATCTCGCATACCTGGCCTTTTGCACTTATATTGTCGGAGCTCTCAGTGCTGCTAGACACATTGCTCAATCGATTTCGTCCTTCTTCCAAATCGTGACTGCTCTTGGACATTTTCTTGTGCCGTGATATCTTTTCTTTTAACCGTTCTATTTCCTGCTCCAGCTCGTCCTTTGATCGTGATTCAGTTTTGTCAACGAAAACAACAGGAATCTTTTTTAGGTTCACCTCTCGATAGATCTGATGTAATTTTGTTCAGCGAGATGACTTAGGATTGATCATGCAATGACTGACCTTCGATTCAACCAAAGCTTCTAATTCGCTGATCTCTTTATTAAGCTACAAAGGTTTCTTCAGTTTCTTCGACCTGCACAATCATAAACATGAACTATAGTCACATCGTGGACCACACGCGCATGTTTTATTTCTGCTTCATTTGAACGTTTACGCATTTGTTCCAGCTCACTCTGTGGAATAAGCTCAGGTCCGAGAAACATCGACTACCCTCATTCACTTACTTCCAGTTGAATGCTCCGCTCTTTCGACTTGCGTTGTCGTCCATCATCTATGTTCGGTGTTGATGGTTTTTCCAAAGCCGACATTTCCTCCTTCAAGCTAGTGTCCAGATTTTCCTCCAGAACGCGAACTTCCTGAAGTAAAATCTAGCTGAGCGACAAATCGAAAATGAAAACAAGTAGTCTTACTTGACGAAGTTGCTCGGCCTCTGAAGACAACAGTTGGTTCTCGGACTCCAAATATTTGTTTTCTTTTTGTAAGTCCTGAACGATATGTCTGATTTGCTAGTCAGAGAGCACGGACATGAATCATAGCATACGTACTTCAGGCCAGCAACTTCTTCTTTCAAAGTTGAGGTATCGTACTTTGGCGCGATCGTCTTGTGAACATCTTGTACACCGAATGGGACATCGCGGTTTGACTTTTTCTTAGTTGTTTCCAATTCCTGTGTCCTATCTTCAAGGTCTAATAGCGATTCCGAAAGTTTCCTCTCGAGGTCAGCATTTCGGCCATGTAGCTGTCAAGGTGATCTGAGGGGCTGTACATAAAGATAATAAGTGCCTCACGCTATTGATCTGGGATGTAAGGGCGGAGACTGTTCGTTGTAAAGATGTGGTCAAGTCGGTGCTGTTTGAACCACTATCGCGCTTATCAGCCTCCAATTCCACAAGCAATTTTCCCATTCGACGTATCTCCTGTTCATATCCCGTTCGATCAGCCGATGCCTTTGTCGCGAAGGCTGCGATCCTGGAAGATATGTCCCCCTCGCTACTGTCGCCGACTAAAACATCAAGGTTCTACTTGAGATGTGAATAAGATAACCATGATTCTGTGAAAAGCGTTTACCGCTAATTCTGCTCTAAGCATTTCCAATTCAGCACGAGTATTTTCTAAAGCCACAGTACTTTCCCGCAGGGCCTCCTCAATTTCTTCGACACGAAGTCGCATGAGGCCTTCTGACTTCATCAGTTGTTCTACCTCCTTCGTCTTAGCGGCAAGATCTCTTTTCCTCTGCCCATCATCGTGACGGAGTTGTGCGATTTTATCTTGGTAGGAATGCCCATCTCTTTCCAGGGTAGCGCGGGCATCTTCCAGCTTTTCTTCTAGTTTCGTGCATCTCTCTGAATAATGACGTAGTTGTTCTTGAAGCCTCTCGTTGTCAATTTGGGTAGCAGATAAGGTAATCTGGGATGCTGAGTCGCGTGACCCTTCGCCTGCTTTTATTGACCTAAGGCCAGCTTCAAGGGATGAGATGTGTTGCTCATGCTCGTAGCGCAGGCTTTCAGCAGCGGAAAGGCGCTCTTCGTAGAGGGCAATAGTTTCCTGCATGTCATTAGGCCACTAAGTGCAGTCACATGCAATGAACTCACCTGCCCAGCGGCCCTTAGTTCATCAATCTGCATGCCTAACTCCTTTCTTTCTTCCTCAATTTCACCGCACACCCGCTCGAATTTCGCTGACAAATTTTCGATAACTAAAGCATTGGATTTGATGATATTATCTTTCTGTGAGTTGGTGCGGCTGAGGTTGTCGATCTCTTCTTGTAGTTTTTTCAATTGACTAGCATGTGTGTCCAGATCCTGCTGATGAGCAAGTTGTGACGCCAGTACTTCACCTTGAGAGATTGTAAGCTGAGCCGTCAGGCTTTCTTTCTCAGTCTGAAAAGTTCCGAATTGACTAGCATGAGATGCAAGTTTGCTTTCCAGAAGAGAGATTTCGCCTTCCAAACGCAAAGATCGGTCAATAATCTCTTGTCGCTCGGATTGCAGCGTCTTCAGTTGGCCACCTACATCGATGTCAGATGCCGTCCGTAAACGTTCGTTCTCGTATTCCACTGCATTCAAACGTGACTGAAGTTGTTCAACGAGGTTGAGTTCATCTGTCCCCGTAGATCGGAAGGAAGTGGACGATCCGGGGCGAGGTGACAAAGATGCTAAGGAGAGGAGCTTTTCCTTGACGATAAGTGTGTCATGTATTTCCTGTTTTTTTGGTGAATGTTCCTCAGCACCTGGAGTGCGGTTTAGAAACTGTTTTGGGGAAGGAGGCGGAGGCATAGAGACAGAGCTTGGGATTCGTACACGGACAGTCGATTGACTTCGTGCTGGTGAGGAACCTCCCACGTGGGAGAGTCTACCAAGCCCTGCCTTTGGGGTAGAAAATGGAGATCCTGGTTTACAGCTTGGTGATGACATAGTACGTTGCATTGCAGGAAACATGGTGGAGTTGAGGTTTTCGCCGCCGCTGAGTACCGGACTTTCAACTCTATCATTCCGATCCCTGGAGCTGAGTTGCTTGGCAGTCATTGACATATACTTCGCTGCCCTAGAACCTGCCGTTATCTTGTCTGTTAGAGAGGTAGTGGTTGATTTCGAAGTCGGAGTCTTGAATGCTCGCCGCACATTCGTGGCCGGCGTTGTCCCGGGGGTCACCCAGCCATTCGTCGCTGGTGTAGTGCGTCCAGTTGAAGGGGTTACTCTTCCATTAGAAAAAGTAGCAGATGGCGTTCGTGAGGTGGTGAAAAAAGACGGAGTTATTCGACCAGAGCTGGCAGGTGTGGTTCTTCCCCCCCGAGTCGACGCCACAGACGACGGTCGTTGTATGGCGCCAAGGCCCACCGTCGGGGATGAGAGCTTTGTGGTAGCTATGAACACTCCGCAATTATCTGGACATGAGAAGTACTGTTTCCTGTAATGGTTCGAACATCAGAAAGTCAAATGACAATTAGAGTGAAACCAAGCGGATGATTTTCAAGTTTGATGATGCAATTCCGAAAATATATATGAGTGTTGAAAGCAAAGTCACTGACCCTCCAACTGTGCCGTTATTCTTCCCTTTGCCGCTAAACCCTCCGCTCAGTTCTATCCCAGCCCAGAGTCCAGGCTTTCCATCAATTTCCCCAAGATATCTTAGCGTACCCTCGAAGCCAAGTGACTCTATTCTCACATTGTCGCCAACCTCGAATGCTTTTTTGGGCTTGCCGACAACGTCTGAATGGCGGCTAGGTGGACGACTGATCATACGCGCCGACGTTGGTGTCTTCGCACGCTCAGAAATCCTACTTGGGGCTGCACTTGTTGAAGAAACAGAAGCGACCGAAGATGGGCGACCGACGACAGACCGACGTCCTGAAGACAATGGATACGATGCTGATTGGGGAGATAAAGATGTTGTTGAACTACGACTTGGCTGCGGGATGTTGCGATGCAGCGATGGATCGTTTGCTTTAATTGCATCTGCAAAGGCGCGTGATATATCATCGACGGGGGTGATTGTAGAATTGTGCTGGTGTACAGTTGAGGAGGACCGAGACCTTCCCGGTGTTGGAATACTACTAATACGACCAGGACCAGGGATTCCCGATTGCCTGGGCTTGCCAGGAGTTGTCATGTCAAAGATTCAAGTCATTAAGGCCTTAATAGTAGTACTCAAGCTTCAACAAGGTCATTAAGTGTCACGTGATCATATATATATATATATATATATTTGGACGGCGTCATGATTTATCAACGACTCTAACCACGCTTCTTCGACACCCCCACAGTTTTACCGCGACGACCTAGAAAAGGCGTCAAATATATAAAAGGGCGATGGTTCATAATCATTCGTACCAGTGGTCTTGGTATGCTGCCCTCTCACGCGCAAGCCCCAGTAATGTCTTAAACCCCGATGAGCGCGAATCTTTTTTAAACGTTCGAGGTCTTCACGTAGTTTTGAGTCGACACCATTGGAAAGAATTTGAAAATTTTTTCCATCCACAATGTCCTTTTGTCTGTTCAAGAACCACGTAGGAATCTTGAATTGCGTCGGATTTTGGATGATTGTAACAAGTCTTTCAAGTTCGTCCGAGTTCAAGTCTCCGGCACTGCTTCCAGGATTTAAAGATTGCATGAAAATAAGGCAGAAGACTAACCGTTTGTTTAGATCAACATCTGCTTTCTTGCACACAAGATTCGAATAACGGCGACCAACACCCTTGATTTCTGTCAATGCGTACATTATTTTTCGCTTGCCATCCACATTGGTGTTTAGCAGACGTAAAATGTGCTATAGTGGTATTAGATGAAAAGGTAGTTAATTGGACAAGATAGGAACCCACTTGAAACTGTTGATGGGCTTCGGGTACGACAAGAGACATTATAGGCTTGGACTGGAACTGGAATAAAAGACAATTCAGTTGAATGCGGTCATCCATATAGCGACAAAGTCATCCATCCATCCCCCAAGTCAAAACTGTGTCCCTGTTCACCAGGCAGTCATCCAACTGCGTATTCTGTCCCATCCAAGCGTAGAACAAGATCTCACCTATCAGCGTTGTTGCAGTTCGATGATGATGGTGTTGTACACCAGTTGTTACTGGTACAGGCCTTTCTTTGTTTGTAGTCATTTGTACTCTGTGGCATTACTAACGATTCCATTCACAGTAACCTATTTATCTGCAAGAATTTATGCTTTTAAGACTTGATATGTATTGCCTTGCCGTATTCAAGGCTTCCTCAAGTTTGATGCAGTCAAGTCCTACACCTTGAGCACTGTCTTCCTTTCCGCCGGCCTAAGAGGACAGTGAGCCTCGAACCACGTAAGGTTTAGACATGAAAATATACCTTTCCTCCAAAATGTCGGTAACTTTTGAAGCCCAGGTTCGAGCGTCCGCACCTCTGACTTTGAGAGAAGGGGGAACATAATTTGCATGCATAATTTTTTGGGTCTCCAGTTCAATGCTGAAAATGTATAACCCTTTCGCCAACTGTTTGGCTTGCGAAACCAGAGATTGCAAAATCTGTTACTTGTTATTAACGTATTTATATATGAATCATAGGACTCGCACTTTTGTGTTTCCTTCGACATCTAGGATAGCAATATATGCATCGGCGCTCGGTTCTTCCTCGAAATATGCATGTAAACGATCAATAGCCTTTAATTATCATTAGTCTCGTGCTTAAAACCAACTAAAAGGAACAAGGACCTCTTTGTTCAATTCGATCTCCCGATCTTTACTTTGTTTATCGTGAGCCTTGCGGATAACGGCTAGCCGGTTTCTCAAATCATTCTTCTTCAAGATGGAGATATCAGCTTGGCCAAGCTCCTAAAGGCGAAAAATGGGGAATCATTTCTAGTCGGTAAATCAGCACGAACCACACTGAATGATTTCAAACCAGTATCTTTGATTTCTCTACTTGTTTGCTCGAGACCATCAAGCTTCTCTTGCAATGATTGGGCCAAGCGACTAACGTCCTGAGCTTCTTGACCAGTGACTGCAACTATCCGACGAATGCCCTTCGCAATTCCTGTTTCCTCCGTAATGACAAAGTCCTTGATATCGCCCGTCTTCGCAACGTGCCTGGATAACCTCAGATGCGTAGAAACGCCAGTGATGAACAATGACTCACGTTCCACCACAAAACTCAACGCTCGTGTTACGCCACTTTGGATTGTCGATGTCATTGGTGATTTCGTCAATGTCATGTCCCAGTGTTACCACGCGGACAGGATCAGGATATGACTCCCCGAATACAGCCCTTAAACCGGGGATTCGAGAAGCTATTTCCAGGCTGAGGTCTTTGCTATATACCTTGACGTTACGTTTGATCCAATCCACGCTCATAAATTCTATCCTATGCAGATCCGGCAAAGCAATTTGAGATTTATGTGAAAAATCGAAGCGGAGTTTGTTTGGGGCAACTAAAGAGCCTTTCTGGTCTATGTGGTCGCCAAGGACTTCTCGTAAACAAAAGTTGAGGATATGAGTTGCTGTATGATTATTCCGCAAGGGCCAACGACGGAGCTTTTCAAACGTGTAAGTCCTCACACGGTCAAGAACATCGGGGGAACTTCCAACAACTCACTTCGTCATATGAGGCAATGACTGAATCTTGAAGAGCCAGCTGACCATATTTGAGGTGACCAGTGTGCAGCACATAACCGTTGTAGTTCCGGACGTTGGTGACTTCGAAGTCGGCCAGCCCATCGACCACGATGTTGCCTGTGTCGTATTCCTGACCGCCCGCTTCTGCGTAGAAGCTTGTTCGATCGAGGATGATTACAAAAGTAGAGTTTTCTGGGATTTCATTGGTTGATTGAACAAAGTGTTTCTGGTAGAAAATGGCCTTGACAATGGCCTTTATATTCCCAAGGTCTGACAACGTCCGTCCATATGAGGTCAATGGGAGAAACAACGAATATGACTCACCAAACTTCGCGGAATCAACTGTCTTTTGCATGTCGTCATTCTGCTCTAAGGCGGCAATGTCATGTACGTCGAGTTTGACGATGTCGATACCTCCCTTCTTGGAGGATGCTTTACTAGCTTCCTTAGACATCGCTTGCGCAACTTCAAACTCATCTTCATTTACAGATAAGCCAAGTTCCTCCGCCATCAATCGAGTAAGATCCACAGGAAACCCAAACGTGTCATATAACCGCCATACATCCTTACCATTGAGCTCATGTAACCCAAGTTCCTTGGCACGAGATGCAAATTGGTCGAAAAGCTGTTCTCCTCGATCTAGTGTTCGTGAAAAGAGATCTCTTTAATATCGTCCACCTTTATGGTGATTTCTGGGAAAGTCGCGCCCTGATAAAGCACAATGTTTCAAAGGTTGAGCAATGAAAAGAGGATACGTGGCCCACCATTGTCTCGACAACCACAGGCATTAACGAAGAGAAAAAAGAGCCGATTGGTATGCCTAGTTTTTTTCTTGCATAACGTGCACCTCTTCGTAATATACGTCTGAGGACATATCCCCGGCCAACGTTATTTGGGACTCCACCATCGCTCAGAGCAAACGTTAGTGTCCGAACATGATCAGCGACCACGCGGTAGGCCGTATCAATGCCGTCTGCATCGTCGGTTCCAAATCTACCCTGGTATGGGCGGACGCCGGTCAACTGCTGCACTTTGTCAAAAATCGGGAGGAAAATATCCGTATCATAATTTGATGGTCTGTCTTGGACAGCAGACACCAAACGTTCGAAACCCATGCCAGTATCAACGTGTTTTGAAGGGAGGGTCGGAGAGAACGGTCATTTTCCCGATTAAACTGGATGAAGACGTTGTTCCATATTTCTATGACATCAGGATCGTCCCGATTAACGAGGTGGGCCGCGTTTCGCCCCCCAATTCTATCGAAATGAATCTCGCTGAAGTAGGTCAGTACTCCAAATTTGATAGGGAGAGTAGTCATCCTCTGACCTACATGGACCGCATGGACCAGTTGCACCCACTTCTGTATATAAATGAGTTGGCTATATATAAGCAGATATTTTGAACAGCATAAGCCCTCATACCCTAGAAGTTATCCTTTGCATTCCCCGGAAGAATGTGATCCTCCGCGACGCCGCGATCCAGCCAGAACTGTTTGGCTTCGAGGTCTGACTCAAGGCCGTTTGTAGAATCACCTTCGAAATAAGTCACGTAAAGTCGGTCCTTAGGAAGCTGATATACACTAGTTAAAAGTTCCCAAGAATATGCAATAACTTCTTCCTGAAAAAAGAAATTATGGAAGTCACTTATCGGATTCGGGAGAGAAAACCTTGAAGTAATCCCCAAAAGACCAGTTACCCAGCATCTCAAAGAAAGTATGATGATACGAGTCTCTTCCAACGTCTTCAAGATCTGCAAAGGGAATAGGTGAGGTGGTGGGTACAGGTGAGAAGCAAAAGAGCTGAAACCATTATGCTTTCCACCAGCCCTGATACACTTCTGAGAATTAAATGCACGTTTGAGTTTTGACATTTCTGAGTGTGGGTCTACTGTGCCAAGAAAGATTGATTTGAACTTTTTGAAGAGTGAGCGATGAGGGTTGCTTGACATTGATTCTGGGAGTACCTGGTTCATCCCGGCATTTACAAACAAGAGAGTGGGGTCTTCGAAGGGAATTGTTGGTGATGAAGGGGTAAACACATGATTTTTTGATCGAAAGAAAGCAAAGAACTCTTCTCTAACACGATTGGCAGACCAAGGGCCTGTGTACGGTTTGATAGCCATGGTTCTTCGAGGCAGGACTGCTAAAACATGAGTGACTCGCCCATGTCACACTTTTGTCTTTTGAATTTATGCCTCGTATTCCGCCTGCACTGCTCAAAGCAATCCTTCGTCCTCCTCGTCTTCCAATATTTAATGCAACAAAACAGCTATCAGCTTTGAATTCTCATCCAAAAAATCATGTCACTCCAATGTTTTCCATGCTCTCCAACAATGTATTTATCCCACTACACACCGTAAACCCTCTATTCCAACTTCAAGTCCGGTTTGCAGCTCGTGGTACAGAATACCAACCCTCTCAGCGCAAACGAAAACGCAAGCATGGCTTCCTTGCGAGAAAACGGAGTCTTGGCGGTCGTAAAATTCTTACTCGTCGCATGGCTAAGGGTCGGAAATTCCTATCTCACTAGGTATTCGTCTCGTTTGTGCCCAAAATTTCAAACTCACTTTGTCCTAGGAAACATACTATAGCTCGCCATGACGACAAACCAACAATATGGACGGAGGCATTCGCAACTTTGGAGCTACGGGCATTTCAATTTAGTGTGCATTGACGTCTACTATGCCTAAAGAAATAGGTAGATAGATAAAGCAAAACCCAGAAATCCGATGTCAGGAAACAGAAAAGTTGCAATGCGCCTGAAAGGTATATATCCAAGGTATAAGATATAAGACTAGATCAGTATTATGTGGCGGACGCTTGTCCAGGGCTTTCACCGACCCACCACCCAACAATGACGTGTAGTCCTGTCTCGATGCCTTTCAAGCAAGGGACGAAGCAATTGCGGAAGGAAGGATGGTAGATAGCGATAAATGGATCATCGCGCCCCATCCAAAATTCCGCGGACGTCAGAAACTGAGGTCAAGTCTGCAAGAAAGGGTATTAGGTCCATCAATTCAGCATCATGGGGGTCGTTAAACCATGATGACACAGGAACTGCATTGTGAGGATGGAAAATATAGGAAGCAGGCGAGTTGTCCAGAATGATGGTATCTGCGATAGGTCTTCCTAATTGTGAAAGATCCTACGACTCCGTCTTTCAGTCAAGGGTGATGAAAAGGGTGAAGTTATCCGACCTTGACATAATTGCCTTTGTGGTTAAAACAACTTTCACGGAAGAGTCTGTGAGCGACAACATGATGGATATCGAGCTTATCCAGTACGGGATCGGCATACTATAGAGGCACGAGCTTTAGTAAGAAATGAAGATATGAGAGCTTTGGCTTACTTTGCTGAGACTAGCTGTGAAAATGACAACCTCATATATTTCGCCCATCTGTTTTAGGAAGTTGTCGACCCCGGGTCGCTTGAGCACATGAAAGTGATGCCAATGGTATTCAATCTCAACAGGGACAATAAAATCGGCTTGTTGTACAGCCTACGTTGTGATCATCGAACTGAATCCACCAAATACGCTGAAATCCTCACCTTGAAACTACTGTGTACCAATGTCTCGTCGAGATCCAGAATTAAACATTTTCGCCCAACATGTTCGGGCGCAATGGGAGGTAGAAGTGGCTTGGGAACACCATCCTAAGCACTGAGCGTTAAATGGAAACATGAGAGGTTATAAGCTAGATAGGAAACAGACAGGCCCAATAGGAATACCGGACCCCCCAGACTTCATCAACTGCTCTTCTTCGTCTTGTTCATCATGCTTTTGATGTTCACTTTCGTCATCGGTAAAGCTAGTATGTTCCGAATCTTCTGAGGAATCATGAGAATGAACATGAACAATTTCTGTCCCATGAGAGCCTGGGGGTTGGACTGCTCCTGAAGTCATCCCATCAGTCTCATCTTCAGGAAGAAGCGCGGCGCTGACAGGCGGTAGGACAACGATGTCAGAGTCTGTCGGTGATGGAGGATTAGAAGAACTGGGCGGAATGGTGAACCCAGCAGCTATGGGTGGCGAGATATCGAGATCATGACCGTTCTGGGGAAGGTTTGCACTGGGTATTGAGATGGATAGGTCTTTCATAGGAAAGGATGGGTTTGTATCTGGGGAATCTGAGCGAGGCAGGGGGGTATCAGGAGTGGCTCCAACACAGGGGACAACCTTTGTAACGACTCGGGAAAGAAAAGAAGGCCTGGATCTGGAAGGACCCGGGGGCATCTTCACGACGGAATGGGCTGTAGATGATGACAAGGCGCCTGCGGAGGCTGGAGCTTTGCGACGGTAAAAAGGGATGCGACGGTTGTTAGCAGTCAATGTTGTGTTCAGAGAGCCTTGCTCCCTGTCTGGGTCATCTGGTGTAGGGAGTGAGGGTGTGGAGGAGTCATGAAACTGTTTTTGAGATTTTTTGCTGGAGGTGGAGAAGAGTCTATCGCGAAGAGAGGGTTTTTGGGACGAGGGCTGCAGTGAGCTCATTACAACGACGACGCTGACGAGCAGGAGCTGCTCACTGAACTGGTGACCGTAGCAAGGTGTGACAGTGACGATTGTGGTTGTTGTTTCCGTTGTCTTACATACTCACACTCTGACTAATACAAGCCATGCTATCGTTCACTTCAGTTGGGCAGCAATCCCCTGATGCCTCGCAGAACATACAGACAATGCGTCTACGCGATGACCCACCCATCATAACACAACCTCAGCGTACTTCGAAAAAGAGAAAGTCACCCCCAAATAATTCTGCTGAACAATCACAGCAGCAGCAGCAGCCATCCCAAACCCAACAGCAACCCCCTCAACAAATTCAGCATGTTCTTCCTCCCCCACATGCCCTTATGCATCCTCTTCCCGGTCCGATCCCCCCAGGTTTCCAGTATGCACCCGCGGATTACACCCCCGGCGGTCTACCCCCAAACCATGCCCATCCGCACCCGGGCGTACCCCTGCAGCAGCAGCAGCAGCAGTCTCAATCACCCCCTCCTTCTTCCTCCAACAGAGCCCTTAGTTCAACAAAGCGAGCAGAGCAAAACAGAAAGGCTCAACGGGCATTTCGAGAGCGTAGAGATCAGTCAGTTTTGACATGTTTCTTTGTTTTTGTGTTATTCAAATTTGCATAGGCATGTAAAAGCATTGGAATCTCGTTCACAGCTTTTGGATGCCGCTCTGGCTTCTGCAGATGAAGCCAACCGTCGATGGGAAGAATGTAGAGCTCTTGTCGATCAGTTACGTGTGGAAAACGCTGCCCTTCGCGCTGCACTCAGCCAAGCACACTTGCTACCTCCCAATTTGAGCAACTCAAACATCGCTATAACTCACAATGGTACTCACCAAGAGGAATTAAAGCCTGGAGAGCCCTCCAACGACCGAAAGAATAATACAGCCGAAGCTCCCTCAGACTTGAAGCAGGATTGATATCGGTACATAGCGTTATTGTAACTGCGCTCTTGTCTACCTTGTCGCTACCTTTATATTCCTGTATACAATTGTTTGAGATTGGTTCCGCTTGATCTTTTGCAGTAGAGTTGGGTATGTTTGAAGGATAAAATGCATGTCGTGGTTGCTTATCAAGAACTGTTTCTTCCGTAACCAGTTTCTTTGTCAACATCTTTGTCATCGTTGACTCCTTGTCGACCACTGGTAGTTGTCCCAACATTTAAGCAGACTGAGAGCCAGCGAAAAGGACAGGCTGCTTGGAGCTCCATGTTGGTTCCAAATCCGACATCGATATCTCTCAATAATCCGATTCCAATCTCTGTTAGTAGCTGTAGGTAATTGATAGATTTGAAAACCATTTCTAATCACCAGTTCTCCAGAGCCTCGGCTTCAAGACCAGTAGCCATAGATAAACACGAGTACCCGCAATCTTTAGGTTTTCGATGCAGACCTACATCGGGAAAGCCCATCCCCTTGGATAGAATCAGCCAGAATTATAGAATAAACTAGATATTTCGGTATCTCTGTATTTAAGATAGAAGTTCAAATCGCATAGTGAAAGAAAGCTATTGACGAGTTTGTGGAAAAAGGTTCTACGATATTCCTAGACTCGCGACCAGTCCTTAGGTGGTGACCACGCGTGGCAGTTGTTTATCATTTGTTGTGGTATTATTGTCGTGGCAAACATATGGCGGAGCGTGAAAGTGGTGGTGGGCAATGCCTGTCACCTGTGACATCTGACCAATCACATATCACACCCATGTCACATGTCAGAACCTGAGACATCAAGTTACAACACTTCAGTTCCAGAGGGTGTGGTTGTTGGAATTTGTCGGACTCGGTTAGGTAGATACCAATGTAATTCACATTTGGCCAGCGCGGTACGAGCGCCTTGCAAACGAGTGAAGAAAAGTACTACAACTACGGTACAAATTCTTATTGTGATTATGTAATCCTTCCCAATTCGGTTGAGCTTTCCGATGCTCGAAACTGCCAATATTCAACAATGGTTTGGAATAGGTTTAGGTTTAATGGTAACAGCTGATGAATATCTTAAAAATAAGATAATTAGAAAACGGGGAATGGCCAAAAATACCTTTTGGGGCACATCACTTGGTTTCAGTGTACCCATAAAAATAAGAGCTGAATCAGATAAAATATATAGAATTTTGTGAATGTGTATGGTTGTTTCCACATGCATGTTTCCCCAGCCAAATGAGTGGCTGAAGGTTCTAAGGTATAGAACTCTTCAACAACTCATTTCTGAGATATGTTTTGGTGGGAGAATATGCTATATTTTAAATTCTGAACATTTTTCAGAGATTAGATTTTTTTAATTTTGTACTCTAAGTATGAGATAAAGTATAGTGACAGCTGATATCTCATACTTGGACTGTGAAATTAAAAATTCTAATCCCTGAGAAATGTTCAGAATCAAAATTAGAATATATCCTCTCACCAAGACAAGTCACGGAAATGAGTTGTTGAAGAGTTCTATACTGTTAGGGCAACTGCGGACGACTTAGTCGAGATCTAGCAGGGGATCCTAAACATATATATAAACATAAAATACGACAGGAAAGCGCACCTAGCAGGGGATCCTAAAAGAAAAGGATAAAGCCCTGCTAAGGTGGGATGCATGTCTATATACCAAAGATCGGAGTGGAAATAATAAAATGATGAAAAATAATGAAATGATGAAAAAGATGGAGAATGGTGAAACAGTGATAGGAATGTTACGTCACGTGATCATTGGACTCCGGTATCGGAGCCGCGAGTGCACTCCATCTTGGACTGGCGACGATGAGGAGGAATATACAGAGGTGACGGAGAAATATCAGAGGAAACATCGGAGGACGCGGAGCGTCCCCTAACATCCACCCCCCCTTCAAGGCAGTGACGTCCTGACACTGAATGGAAAGGAATGGAGCGGAAGTCAGCCATACGGATGTAACGAGCAGCACCAGGGTGCCTCCGGTAAAAATCCGCCACTAGTTCCGGCGCATGAACATTATCCCAAGGTTCCCAGGAATTGTGTTCAACACCGAAACCCTCCCATTTGACCTGTTAAGCTCGGAGTTCGGACGGAGATGTCGGGTCCGAAGTTGTGCGAGGCATTGGCTTCAACTTGTAGGTTGCGCCGCTCTCTTGATGGATGCCTCGAATTTCGGAGGTCTGGACAGAGTAGGAGTGTCCGGAATCGAGCCAAGAAGAAGCTTAAGGGAGACAAGAGCGAGTTAAGGAGAAGTAGGTTGCTAAGTTGATATTCGAATTAGCGAAATACATACAACAAACTGGAGTATTTATACTGAAGCAAAACATAAACATATAAGGAGTTATCATGGAGAGCATATGGTAGTAGAATAACCAGGAGACTCGTTTTCCGGATGGTGCCGAAGGATGCCGACGTAAATCCTCGCAGGTCCTTGTGGTGACCGAGACTCATGACCTCGAGACTGGTGCGTGCGCGATGTGATTGGCCTGGAACATGGAACGTGTGTGGAGCA